>Ga0207773_100004_pt1 | contig 289076 bp, 290 predicted proteins | sample TtaePargueraPR_2_FD_187281 | JGI IMG/M metagenome (GOLD analysis project Ga0207773, IMG submission 187281) | Aerobic enrichment media microbial communities from Bioluminiscent Bay, La Parguera, Puerto Rico - Tt and M1 (3) (SPAdes) | ecosystem: Environmental > Aquatic > Marine > Unclassified ... | reverse complement strand
ACGTCGATTTCTAAAAAGGGAAGTCAAATATGAGCGATGTCGCTGATCGGGTCCGCAAGATCGTTGTGGAACACCTCAATGTGGATGCCGAGAAGGTCACTGAAAAGGCCAGCTTCATCGACGATCTGGGTGCTGACTCCCTGGATCAGGTCGAACTGGTTATGGCATTCGAGGAAGAATTCTCGGTCGAGATTCCCGACGACGCTGCCGAGTCGATCCAGACTTTCGGCGACGCAGTCGCCTTCCTGACCAAGGCCACCAGCTAACGCTGGGGTTAGGCCGCTGACCATGGAAATGCGCCGAGTCGTCGTCACCGGACTGGGGCTTGTCACACCGCTTGGCTGCGGTGTGGAAGCAACCTGGGCCAATATCCTTGCCGGCAAGAGCGGCGCAAAGCGGATCGACGATTTCGAGATCGACGATATCGCCTGCCAGATCGCTCACCGCATTCCGTTGGGGGACTATGCCGATGGCAAGTACAACCCCGACGAATGGATGGAGGTGAAGGAACAGCGCAAGGTTGATCCGTTCATCGTCTACGCCATGGCTGCGGCCCAGCAGGCCATCGAGGATGCCGGCGTCGAGCCCAAGACCCAGGAAGATCAGGAACGCACTGGCGTCCTGATCGGTTCGGGCATTGGCGGTGTCGGCGGTATCTACGATGCGTCCATTACGCTGCATGAAAAGGGGCCGCGCCGCATCAGCCCCTTCTTCATTCCCGGTCGCCTGATCAACCTGGCTTCCGGCCAGGTGTCGATCCGTTTTGGCCTCAAGGGCCCGAACCACTCGGTGGTGACCGCCTGTTCGACCGGCGCCCATGCCATTGGCGACGCTGCACGGCTTATCGCCCTGGGCGATGCCGACGTGATGGTGGCCGGTGGCACCGAAAGCTGCGTCAACCGCCTGTCACTGGCAGGTTTCGCGGCGGCACGTGCGCTTTCAACCGGTTTCAACGACAATCCCACCGCCGCCTCGCGCCCCTATGACAAGGACCGTGATGGCTTCGTCATGGGTGAAGGCGCTGGTATCGTTGTGCTGGAAGACTACGAGCGGGCCAAGGCACGCGGCGCCAAGATCTATGGCGAAGTGATCGGCTATGGCCTCAGCGGCGATGCCTATCACATTACCGCGCCCTCGCCCGATGGCGATGGCGGCTTCCGCGCCATGAGTGCGGCGGTCAAACGCGCTGGTATCGCACCGTCCGAGATCGACTACATCAACGCTCACGGCACTTCGACGCCGCTTGGCGACGAAATCGAACTGGGCGCGGTAACCCGTGTCCTGGGCGAAGCCGCCAAGGGCGCCGTGATGAGCTCGACCAAGTCGGCCGTTGGCCATCTGCTCGGCGCTGCCGGTTCGGTGGAAGCCATCTTCTGCCTTCTGGCGATGCGGGACAATATTGCTCCGCCGACGCTGAACCTCGATAATCCTTCGGTTGAAACCGAGATGAATCTCGTGCCGCACAAGCCGCTCAAGAAGGAAATCAATGTGGCGCTTTCCAACAGCTTCGGCTTTGGCGGCACCAACGCCACCCTGGTGATGCGCAAGGTCAGCTAAAGTTTTCCACGAATTGTAAGGGGCACATCGCACACGCCTGCGGTGTGCCCCTTGTCTTTGCGCCCGTCCATTGCGAACAATGCCGGCGACCCGCCACAGTTTGGCGCAAGAACAATGACAACAAGGGTCACCACAGCCCTTATTCGCGAGTGACAGTGAAACGATGAACGACCGCAGGAACCGGCGCCGCCGCCGCTCGGGCAATGGTTTGATCGATATACTCAATGGCCTGCTGACCCTTCTGGTCATCGGCCTGGTCGTAGTCGGGGGCGGATTGTTCTATGTGGCCTCGCAATATTACGGCGACGGCCCCCTGCGCGAGGATCGCATTTTCCGGGTGGAATCGGGCAATACGCTCTCGACCACCGCAAACCGGCTCGAGGAGCAGGGCTTCATCACCAATTCGGTGATCTTCAGCCAGTTCGGCAGCCGCGTCGAGGAGAGTGCGGTGGTCAAGGCCGGCGACTTCAACATTCCCGCCGGCGCGTCCATGTCCGAAATCCTCAGGGAACTGACGCTGGGTAATCCATTGCGCTATGCCGTCACCATTCCCGAAGGCTGGACCGTGTGGCAGGCCATTCAGCGCATCAATGCCGATGACCAGTTGACCGGTTCGATCGACCAGCTTCCGCCCGAAGGGTCGATCCTGCCCGGCAGCTATGATTACACCCCGGGGGACACCCGCCAGTCCGTGCTGGACGACATGCAGCTGGCCATGACCCAGGCGCTGGCCGAGGTCTGGGAGGGGCGCGAAGCCGATTTGCCGCTCGAGTCGCCCGCCGAATTGCTGATCCTGGCCTCCATTGTGGAGAAGGAAACCGGTATCGCCTCGGAGCGCCCACAGATTGCCGCGGTTTTCGTCAATCGCATCCGCGAAGGCATGCGCCTGCAATCAGACCCGACGATCATCTACGGGATTACTCTAGGCCAAGCCACGCTGGACCGCGGCATCCGCCGCTCCGAGATTGAAGAGCAGACGCCCTACAATACCTACCAGATCGATGGCCTGCCCCCCACGCCCATCGCCAATCCGGGCATCGAGGCGCTTCAGGCGGTCGCCCACCCCGATAGTCACGACTACCTCTACTTCGTAGCCAAGGGCGCGACGCCGCGTGAGGGCCATGTCTTTGCCGAGACCTATGCCGAGCATCAGCAGAATGTGGCGCGCTATCGTGAGATAGCCGCCGAAGCGGCCGCACAGGCGGAAGCGGAGGCCGAAGCCGCGCGGCAGGCGCTCGAAGCGCAGGAGGCCGAGGGAGCCGATGCTGCTCCAGAGGGTGAAACCGCACAGTGAGTGCCGCACTTTCGAGCATGACCGGCTTTGCCCGCGCCGAGCGGCAGCTTGGTGACACGCGCATCCGGGTCGAGCTGAAATCGGTCAACAGTCGCGGGCTCGACATGCGCCTGCGGCTGGGGCCGGGGCTGGACGCCCTGGAAATACCCCTGCGCCAATTGCTGTCCAGAGCGCTGGCGCGCGGCGCCATCAATCTGGTGCTGACGCTGGAACGGACCGCAGGCGCGGGCTCGGTTCGGCTCAACCAGCGGGCGCTGGCTGGCGTCCTGGCTGCCATTGAAGAGGTTCGGCAACAGATCACGACGGAAATGCCGCGCCCGGAGGCAATTCTGGCGCTGCCCGGCGTGCTCGAAACCAGCGATGGGGCAGGGGAGATCGACGAAGACCAGCAGGCCGAGCTGGTTCTCGACTGTGCGCGGCAGGCGCTTGGCTCCCTGCAGACGGCGCGCCGGCAGGAAGGCGCCGAGATCGCCACTGTTCTGCTTGCCCATCTCGATGCCATGGCCGAATTGGTGACACGCGCTCAAACGCACCCGGCCCGGGATCGCGCAACGATCACAACCAGATTGCGAGAGCAGATCGCAGCGCTGACCGAGGACACCGGCCTGCCGCCTGACCGGCTGGCGCAGGAAGCGCTGCTGCTCGCCACCAAGGCCGATATTCAGGAAGAGCTGGATCGGTTGCGCGCCCATATTGCCGCCGCCCGCAAGTTGATTGATGAAGGTGGCCCGGTGGGTCGTCGCCTCGATTTCCTCGCCCAGGAGTTCAATCGGGAGGCCAATACGCTGTGCGCCAAGGCAAACGCAGTGGAGCTCACCGCCATCGGTCTTGACCTCAAGGCGGTGATCGATCAACTACGCGAGCAGGTTCAAAACGTCGAGTAGAGTGGATCAGATGGATTTTCAGCGCCGCGGCGTCATGTTGGTGATTGCCTCGCCTTCGGGCGCCGGGAAATCCTCGATCTCGCGCTCGCTCTTCGGCGCCGATCCCAATATCAAGCTCTCGGTTTCGGTCACCACGCGGGCGCGCCGCACCGATGAGGTGCATGGCAAGCACTATTACTTCATCGACGTCCCGACCTACCAAAAGATGCAGCGCGACGGCGAATTGCTCGAAAGCGCCGAAGTGCACGGCAATTACTACGGTACGCCCCGCGCCCAGGTCGAGGAACAGCTGGCCGCCGGCAACGATATCCTCTTCGACATCGACTATCAGGGCACGCTGCAGCTTTACGAGAAGTGCCGCGCCGACATGGTGACGGTGTTCATCCTGCCCCCCTCCATCAAGGAACTGCGCGCCCGCCTGGAACGCCGCGCCCAGGACAGCGTCGGCACCATCGAAAAGCGTCTGCGCAATGCTCGGATCGAGATGGAGCATTTTGACGAATATGACTATGTCATCGTCAATCGCGACCTGGAGGAATCGGTGGCCCGCGTCCGCGCCATTCTCGCCTCGGCCCGATTGAAGCGCGAGCGGCAGGTCAATTTGCCGAGCTTTGTCAAGGACTTGCAGAGCCAGATCGATTCTCTCTAGGAGGCTGTTGAATCGATGGTTGAGGGTCGGGACGCGATCCAGGTGAATGCGCTCCCCGCCATTCGCCGTGGCACGCCCGAATTCGCTCGCGCCAATATCGCCTTCTTCCTCGCCGCCTTTTCGGTCTTCGCTTCGCTCTATTCGGTGCAGCCTCTGCTGCCCATGTTTGCGCAGTATTGGGTGCGCGATGCCGGCACCGCCTCGCTGGCCCTCTCGGCCACGACGGCAACCATGGCGCTTGCATTGATCCCGGCCAGCATGCTCGCAGATCGCCTCGGGCGGCGCAGGCTGATCGTCGGCGCGCTGCTGATCACGGCCCTGCTGGGCGTGTTGCTGCCCTTCACCCAGGTCTGGTGGCAAGTCATTACCCTCAGGACGCTGATGGGGCTGACCCTTGCCGGAGTGCCGGCCGTCGCCATGGTCTACCTCTCAGAGGAGATGGAGCCGGATGCGCTTGGCTATTCCATGGGGCTCTATATTGGCGGAACAGCGCTGGGCGGTATGGCCGGACGCGTCATTTCCGGGGTGCTGTCGGACTGGCTGGGTTGGCGACTTGGCACCGGCATTTTGGCGGGCATGATTGTTGTTGCCGTCATCGCCGTTGCTGTGCTGCTTCCCCGACCCCGCCATTTCGTGCGTGATCCGATCCGCTTGCCCGATCTCTGGCGCCGGTGCCGGGTCAGTTTCGAAGATGCGGCGTTGCCCTGGCTATTCGCCAGCTCATTCCTGCTCATGGGCGGCTTCGTTACGCTCTACAACTACGCAGGGTTCCGCCTTGCCCTGCCGCCATTCGATCTCAGCCATTCCGCCATAGCCTCGATTTTTCTTGTCTATCTGCTGGGGAGTGCCAGCTCGACCTGGGCCGGAGGGCTCTCGCAGAAGCTTGGACGCCGCAAGGTCTTTTGGGCTTTGGTCGCCCTCATGGGGATCGGCATGGCCGTCACCATGTTCGAGAACACTCTGGTCATCATCCTTGGCCTCGCGATCGCCACCATGGGCTTCTTCGCCGCCCATGGCGTTGCCAGCGCCTGGGTCACGCGCCGGGCAAGGGTGGGCAAGGCGCAGGCTTCGGCCATGTACCTGGTGGCTTATTATCTCGGCGCCTCGATCCTGGGCACGCTGGGCGGCTATGCCTGGACGGCCTGGGCCTGGCCCGGCGTCATGCTGGTCTCTGGCGGCGCGGCAGCGCTGGCGCTGCTGGTGGCGATTAGGCTGGTATTTGTGGCGCCGTTGCCGATGCCAGAAGGCCCAGCGAAATCATCGATAGGGGAGTAGGGAGAGGCTACTCTGGCACCTTCGTCCCAAGTTCCCACTCGACCCGTCGGACGGCATTGGTCCAAAAACGCTCGAACTGCTCGCGCGTTATCTGCGTGACTGGTGAGGAGATCTCGGATTCTGGCTCTGGGTCGAGATGCTCGGGCACATAGCTGCCACCCAGTTCCAACATGTCGCTGCTACGTGCGATGCCCGTGTGACCGTCCACCCAAATCTCAATCACACGAGTGATCTCTCGGTCGATGACCTCGTGAAACGACAGGGCTGGGAAACGCTCGAGATGAGCGTCGATCTTGAATGGCTGTCTTGTGGTAAGCCGATAGCCGTTGATCATACTGAGTGTTCTCCAGTAGGCCCTCCGGCAACTACCTCAATCCCGGCAGTGCGCGCGCCATGGCGAGGAAAGCCTCGATGGGTAGGGTTTCAGCCCGCTCATCGCCCTTGAGTCCGGCCGCCTCAAGCAGCGCCTCCACGGGCACCCCAAGCGATTTTAGCGATTGCCGCACCATCTTGCGACGCTGGCCAAAGGCCGCCTTGGTGACCTGCTCGACAAGCTTGACCGGCAACCCCTCTTCGACCGGTTTGGGCACGATGTGCACCACGGCAGAAGTGACGCTGGGCGGCGGCACGAAAGCCTGCTTGCCCACATTGAAGGCGATGCGGGCATCGGTCCGCCAGCCCGCGAGCACGCCCAGGCGGCCATAGTGGTTGTCGCCGGGTTTTGCCACGATCCGCTCGGCCACCTCCCGCTGGAACATCAGCGTCAGGCTTTCGAAAAAGGGCGGCCAGGGCTCCATGGTCAGCCAGCCGGTGAGGAGCTGCGTCCCGATATTATAGGGCAGATTGGCCACGATCCGCGTCGGTCCGTCGGCAAGCAGGCGATAATCGATCTCCATGGCATCGCCGCCAATCACGGTCAGCCGGCCCGGATAGGCGTCGGACACTTCGGCCAGGGCCGGCAGGGCGCGTGCATCGCGCTCGATGGCAATGACCTCGCGGGCGCCTTCGGCCAGCAGCGCGCGCGTCAGTCCACCGGGGCCGGGACCGACTTCGATCACCCGTACGCCTTCAAGCGAACCGCCGACACGGGCAATTCGCGCCGTCAGGTTCAGATCGAGCAGGAAGTTCTGGCCCAGCTCCTTTTTGGCGCGCAAACCGTGGGCGTTGATGACCTCGCGCAGCGGCGGAAGATTGTCGATCTGGCTCATGCTTTAGGGGCCGTCATCTGGTTTGCCATGGCGATGGCCGCGGCGAAGCTGGAAGGGGAGGCCTTGCCGGTGCCGGCAAGGTCGAAGGCCGTGCCGTGGTCGGGCGAGGTGCGCACGATGGGCAGGCCGAGCGTGACATTGACGCCGGCATCGAAGGCCACGGTCTTGATCGGGATCAGCGCCTGGTCGTGATACATGGCCAGGACGGCATCATAGTGCCGCCAGTGCGGTGGATAGAACAGTGTATCGCCGGGGAGGGGGCCAACAGCGTCGATGCCCTCGGCGACCGCATCGGCAATCCCCGGCGCAATGATCTCGACGTCTTCCCGGCCTATCGAGCCGCCTTCACCCGCATGTGGATTGAGTCCGGCCACCGCGATGCGCGGCTTCTCGATATGGAATCGCTGCCGCAGGTCATGCGCCATGATCCGCAATGTTTCGAGGATCAGTTTGCGGCTGATCAGCCCCGGCACATCCTTGATGGGCACATGGATGGTCAGCGGCACGGCGCGGAGGTCCTCATGGGCCAGCATCATCACCGGCAGGCGGGGCTTGCCACCCACAGCGCAGAGATCTGCCAGAAATTCGGTGTGCCCGGGGTGCTTGAAACCGGCCTGATAGAGCGCGCCCTTGTGGATCGGTGCGGTGACCACGGCGCGGCAATGGCCGGTCATCGTGGCTTGCACTGCCTCGGAAATGGCATTGATCACGACGGGAGCGGCATGTTCATCGGCGATGCCGGGCAGATCGGCGACCATGCCCTCGATCTGTACGACGGGCAGGGCGCGGGGAAAGGTCTCGGCGGCCGCTTCGGGGCTCACTGTGTCGATGGCGATATCGAGGCCTAGGCGCCGGGCGCGGGCCGACAGAAAGCTGGCATGGCCATAAACGACAAAGGGGGGCAGGCTCAGCTCCTGCCGGCGCGCATAAAGCATCAGAATGAGATCTGGCCCGATCCCGGCCGGTTCACCCATCGTTACGGCCAATGGCGCCGTCATGCTGTCCCCCAAAGGCAAGGCGGCCGCATCTCGATTGCGGCCGCGAGTGGCCCAAGCTGTGGGCCAATGGTCAGGCGCAGATCGTGCTGCGTCTACTGGTAGAAGATCTTGGCCTGGCTGCGCAGGCGCTCGAGATAGGCTTCTGCCTCCTGGGCCAGCGCGTCGCCGCCCACGTCTTCACGCAGTCCGCCCTTCACGAAGGTGAGATCTTCGGCCTGCACCTTTTCGCAAATGGCGAGCATTGAGAGGCCGGCTTCCACAGCGCGTGGCTTGCTGATCCCGCCCACATTGAGCCCTGCGAGCTCCTTGGCAATGGCGTCGGGCATCTGCGTGGCGTGGCGCCGGCCGATATCGACCACGGCGACATCCGTATAGGCCAGCGAGAGTTCCACCGCCGTGTCGCAGCCGGCAAAGCTTGAGCGATAGCGATTGGCCTGGCTCGAGCGGCCACCACCGCCGACAAAGATGACTTCCTTGAGGATATAGTCGAAGTTCTGGAAATCGGCGATCTGCTGGGCGGCGCGCTGATCCAGTTCTAGTTCGGAAATCTGCACCTGCGGCGTAATTGCCGCCTCGGTCACCGCGTTCCACGCAATGGCGGCGCGCAGCCGGTCCTGCAGCGTCTGCGCACTGACGCCACCCTGTTGCAGCATCTGGGTCAGCCGGTCACGGCTGACATTAAGATTGCGGGAAATCTGCAGGAAGGCGTCGTCCACTTGCGCATTGGAAACACTGATTCCCAGCCGCTTGGCTTCCTGAAGCTGGATCGCCTCGGTAATCAATTGCTGCAGCGCACCATTGCGGCCGGTATTGTTGCCTTCCATGCGGAACAGGCGCAGGCGCTGATCGACCTGTACGTCGCTGATTGGCTCGCCATTGACAGTCACCACGGTTGCCGCCGAGGCCGTGGAGACCACGCCCAGGGTGAGGGCAAGGCCGATGAGCATCGCGCCAAAAGCGCGCCGAAATTCCGCAAAGGTCATGGTCAGGTCCGCTTGTCGTGTGACGCCTTCAATGCGGCGTCAGAGCCAGTCTTGTCAATTGGCCGATGATTGAGGCCAAAATCTGGACTGCGAGCAGTCGCGCCAATCAAACCGCGCCAATGGTGCGATTTGACCCGAGGATCTGCCTGCCTCATACCCGGCCGGCGCGCTCAGGTCCAGCCATCTTCCTTGCGCAGCAACACGGTCACGCCGATGACGATGGCCACAAGAGCCGGGCCGACAGCGGCAAAGAGCGGGTTCAAGACGCCGGTCGCGCCTGCACGGTCCGCCATTTCGGTGATGATGAAGACCACAAAGCCCAGCACAATGCCATAGAGCACAGCGGGTCCGATTTGTGCATGCCGGCTGTAGCCCGCCGTGAAGGCAAAGCCGATCAGCAGCGAACCGGTCAGAACCAGGGGCAGGGCCAGGAGCTTGATCAGGCGCATTGAGGTTGCCGCGTAGATCTGCGGGTCGATGATACCGCGCTGCAGCAGGCGCGCGAGTTCAAAGAAGGTCATGTCCTCGGTCGAAGACAGTTTGAGGCTGATTTCGGCAGCAGTGGACCGGGTCGGCACCTGCAGGTCATACATGGTTTTGACCGGGCCGTCGGGCGTGCGGACGCGGGCTTCCGGGAAGGTCCAGAACCCGTTCTCCAGAAGAGCTTCGGGCGCCTCGATGCGCGGGGTCTCGCTGGGGCCCAGATGAAACAGCGTCACATCCGCCAGCCGTGAACCACCCTGCGACATGCCGCGCGACATCAACACATAATGTACGCCATCGCCACGCTGTTCCAGCCAGACTTCGCCGGGCGGCGTCAGTTGGGCTGCCTGTCCTGGCGGGGTTGGGGCCAGCTCGCGATTTATGGCGGTGCTGATGGTTTCCGCGCCCAGCGCAATGACGAGGCTGGCGATGAACAGCACGATGACCGGGGCGCGCAGCACGCGCCAGATCGAGAGCCCGCTGGCTTTGATCACCGTCAGTTCATGCCGCATCTTGAGGTCCACCAGGCCCAGAATGGTGCCCATCAGCACGGTCACGGGCAGCGTTTTGATGGTCCAGCGCACCGCGCTCATGGCGACCATCACGATGGCCATGTGCACCCCGCGCGTATCGGCAACATGGCTGAACCGCCACGTGTCCAGCGATTCGACCAGCGCGATCAGGCCGTAGAAGATGAAGACCGTCGCGGCGATGCGGCTGAAGAGGCGGGCGGTGACGACGCGGTCGATCTTGCTGATCATGCCTGAGCCACCTCCATCGGCCGGCGCGGCCACAGCCGAACGGCGAGAATGCCGGCGCCCACAAGGATCAGCGCGATGGCCCCGGTTCCCGAGCCCAGAGGGCTGTAGGCGCTGATGCCGCGCTCACCGAACGCGACCAGCATGACAATGGCCTCAAGCGGCAATTTTATGCGCATGCGATTGCCACTGGGAAACCCGGCGACGGCCACGACCAGCAAGACCAGCCCGATGACGCGTAGTCCCTCGGCGGAGCGGTCGAGCAGGCGCTTGACGATCTGGGAGGACCAGCCACGCTCCAGAGCGCGCGCAACCAGGCCAAAACTGTCGGTTTCGGACAGCACATCGATCTTTGCGACCTGCTGGGCCAGGCTTTCCACGCTCACATCGTAGCGCGAGAAGCGGATTTCGGAATAGCGGCCATCGGCTTCGGTGTGCTGCAGTGTGCCGTCGCGCAACTCGAGCACATAATCCTCCCCCACGCTGACCACCCGGGCTGAGGCGGCGATATAGGTACGACGCGTCTCCCGGTCGCGGCGGTCATCGGCGAAGAACTCGGTAATCTCCCCGCCGCTGGCGCGGCCGCCAATCAACAGGATGACGCCGGGCGTCACCTGCGTGAAGCGGTTTGGCTTGAGCGTGGAACTGACCAGGTCGGCAGCCACTTCCGCCGACAATCTGTTCAACTGCCGGTTGGCCAGCGGCTCCACCACATGGGCCAGCAGCAGCACCATGGCGACAGCAACGCCGCCGGTAACGACCGCAGCTCGCCACAACCCGCCAAGGCCGTTGCTGGTGTGAATGATATGGAGTTCGTGGCTGGTCTGCAGCGCGCTCAACGCCCGCACCACGCCAATGCCAATGCAGATATAGAAGAAGGACAGCGCCAGCGGCGGCATGGTGTAGAGCGCCTGCAGCGCCAGCGTGCCAAAGCCCTGGCCCTTGACCGAAACCACGTCGAACGAGCGCAGGCAATTGACCAGCCAGAGCAGGAAACACATGATCCCGAACAGGATCAGCGCATCGCTCGCGAACAGGCGCGTCAGATAGCTGGTCAGTCGTCTCATATGGCCCTGTGGCTGCTCCCGCTCGCTTTTGCGTGGATGAATCGCGCCGCACCTTGCGGTAGTTCTGCCTTGCGCACAATCTGCCACCGCGTCGCAAATCACGGTTTGCGCATGTCTGCATGGCATGAGGCGAACTGGCGCCGCCTTTGCGGCGCAGCTAGTGTGGAACCATGGCCGAAGTCCTTTTCTATCATCTCGAAACGCGACCGCTTGAGGCAGTGATGCCGCTCCTGCTCGAAAAGACCATCGAGCGGGGCTGGCGCGCCGTCGTCGAGGTTGGCTCGCGCGAACGTGCCGAGGCGCTGGACGCCCACCTCTGGGCATATCGCGACGACAGCTTCCTGGCGCATGGCCTTGCCGGGGAGGAGGTCGATAGCCTGCAGCCGATCCTGATCACCACGGCATCCGAAAATCCCAATGGTGCCACCGTCCGCTTTTTTGCCGATGGCGCCGTGCCGCAATCCGGCGAGGGTTATGAACGGTTGGTCTATCTGTTCTCCGGCCACGATCCCGAGGCCGTGCAGGCCGCCCGCGAAGCCTGGAAGGCGCTGCGCGAGGCCAATGACGTGACCTACTGGCAGCAGGAGGCCAGTGGCCGCTGGGTGAAAAAGGCATGACCCCCGATCTTTCGACGCCCAGCCGGCACAAGCTGCACGAAGACATCTTCGCCATGCTGATCGGCACCATGCTGGTGTCGCTGGGCATTGCCTTCTATTCGCAGGTGCAACTGACCACCGGCAGCAGCGCCGGCCTGGCATTGCTTCTGCAATACATCACCGGCATTCCATTCGGCTGGCTGTTCTTTGCCATCAACCTGCCGTTCTACGCCCTGGCATACTTCCGCATGGGGCTGCCCTTCACCCTCAAGACCATTGCCAGCGTGGCGCTGGTGTCGGTCTTTTCCAGCCAGATCCCGGGCTGGATCGGCATCGAGCGCATCGATCCGCTCTTTGCTGCCCTGGTGGGCGGCGGGTTGATGGGGCTGGGCATCCTGTCCCTGTTCCGTCACAAGGCCAGCGTCGGCGGCATCAACATTCTGGCGCTGTTCCTGCAGGAAAATTTCGGCATTCGCGCTGGCTATTTCCAGCTCGGCGTCGATGCGGTGATCCTGGTCATCGCTTTCTTCGTCTTGCCCTTCGACCGGGTGATCTATTCGATCCTTGGGGCGCTGGTGCTCAACATGATTATCGCCCTGAACCATCGTCCAGGGCGATATGTCGGCTTCAGCTAAGGCTCGGACGCCCGCTCATTCCTGCCCGGTGTCCTCGCCGGTGTCGCCCCAGCCGGCGATGTCATAGACATAAAGATTGAACATCTCGGCGGCCAGTTCATAGCAATAGGTCACCTCGCTGGCCGATGGATCATAATAGGCATTGGCCTCGCCGCACTGGGTGGCCCGGAACGTTACGGGCTGGGGCAGGGCGTAGGAACTGGTGATCTCGTCCGCGGCCCGTTCCAGAATGCCCTCTTCCTGGAGCGCGACGGCAAAGTCCTCGTACTCTCCCGCATCCTCATAGACCACTTCGATCGGCGCGCTCTCATTGCCGTTGAGTTCGTGGGCGGAAAGCAGGGTGCTCCACGATACCAGTGCCTGCTCGTAGGTGTAGGCGCAGTTCTCCTGCTGGTCCGGATCAAGCTCATAAATATCCGCTGTCTCCCCGAAATTGTCGGGGTCAGCGCCAACCATCAGGCAGACCATGGCATAGGCGCGCTGGATATCGAGACTATGCTCGTCATAATAAGAGAATTCGTCGACGCCCGAGCCGGTAGAATTGACTGCATTGTAGTACCAGCCATCCGAGGCATCGATGAGGGCGTTGAAGGCATAGTCCTCGTCCTCGTCATTGAGCAGCCAGATCGTGGCCAGCGTATCGACCGCGTCCTCTTCCTTGCCAAGGACCGGCAGGCCCAGTTCGCCCACCAGCATGTGTCCCACTTCATGGTAGACGGTGAACGCCGCGTCATTCATGGCAAAGGCCATCGCATCGACAAGGACTGCGTTCTCTTCATCCTGCCCCATAGCGCCGCTCGCACCGAGCAATGCGCACACGGAAATGGCGGCCAGGGCCGCTGCATGTTTGTTCATGGAATACCCCCAGTAGCGGCGCGCCGCCGATCCCTCCGGACCTCGCCGTTCAATCCCGGCTGCGCTCTGCCCGCTGGTCGAGATGGAGCTGCATGAAGTCCTGCATCAACTCATAGCAGAAGATGATTTCGGTTGTCGCGGGGTCATAGAAGGCATTGGATTCGCCGCAGCGCCGGGCGGTGAAGCGGACCCGGCCATCAAGGCGATAGCCCTGGCGCAATTCCTCGGCCACATCGTCGAAAATCCCGCTGCCGCGGAAGGCGCGTTCGGCCAGGCGCAAACGCGTGCCGCCATCATGATAGGTCACGTTGACCCGTGTTCCGGAGTGACCTTCCTTGAGCAGGGCATCGAGGCTGCGGCTGACCAGCTCGTAGTCGAACAGGCACGTGTGTTGCCGCTCGGAGGGAATGTCATAGGCATTGGCAATGCTGCGAAACGCGGTGCGGTCCGCTCCCACCATGAGGCAGATGATCTGCATGGCCCGGTGCCTGTCGGGGCTGTAGCCTGAGGCATAATCGGCGCCCGCGAAGTAGTTATCGTAACGGTCCCCCGTCAGCACCCAGCCAACGGCTGCGTCTTCCAGCGCCTGATTGGCCTCCGGCGTGTTCTTTCTGAGCAGAACCCAGGTGGCGATATTGTCTGCCGCATCTTCTTCCTTGCCCAGCACGGGCAGGGCGAGCTTGTCGATCAAAAGGTGCGCGACCTCATGATAGAGGGTGAAGAGGCTGTTGTTGACCGCAAATCGCAGCGTTTCTGCGCGCTCCTGCTTGGAAAGTCCGGATAGGTCCTGCGCACTGGCTGGCAACACCATGGCCAGGGCGACGAGCATGACAACAATACGCAACATGGTGGACCTCACTCAGGCAACGGCATGAGTGAAGAGGAGCGCAACGCTCCCGTCAACGCTTTCGGTCGAGATTGGTGAAGCCGCCGGTCAGGGATCAGGGAAGCGGCGGCTTCCAGTCCGGAGGGGCCAGTTCAAACCCCTCGAACCGAAACCCGGGCGCGACCGTGCAACTGACCAGGGTCCAATCGCCCTGGCTGCGGGCAGACTGCCAGGCGTGCGCCGGCACAATCCCCTGTGGCCGGTGACCGCTGAGGATGTCTGCGCCCAGCGTAAGTGTCGCAATGGTCTGGCCATCGGCGATGCTGAGCTCCAGGGGGGCACCGGCATGCCAAAGCCAGGTCTCGACCGCGTCAACGCGGTGCCAATGCGAGGTTTCGCCCGCCTTGAGCAGGAAATAGATTGCCGTGGATCGCGCCCGCCCATCAGGGCCTGGTTCATCCTGGAACGTCTGGGCATACCAACCGCCTTCAGGATGGGGTTGCAGGTCCAGTTCGGCGATGATTTCCTCGGCCGTCATGCGCGCTCGGCCTCTTCCAGCTCGGTGCTGAATTCGAGCCAGCTTTCCTCCAGCGCCTCAAGATCGGCGCTGAACCGGGCCTTGTCCTTGCCCAGGGCGATGACCTTGTCCGGTGGTCCGCCATAAACCTTCGGGTCGCCCAGTTGCGCCTCGATCTTGTCGATCTCGGTCTTCAAGCGCTTCATCTTGTTTTCGGCGTCGGCAATCTTCTTCTTGAGCGGCGCCAGTTCGGCCCGGCGCGCCGCCGCTTCCTGGCGGGACTGCTTGCGATCATTGGGACCCGCACCGCCATTGCCTGCCTTGCTGTCCCTATTCGCGGTAATATTGCGCTGGTAACTGTCCAGATCCTCATCCAACTCGCGGATCGTGCCGTTTTCGGCAATCCACAGCGTGTCGCAGGTGGCTTCGATCAGGTGACGGTCGTGCGAAATGATCAGCACCGCGCCCTGATAGTCATTGAGCGCATAGACCAGCGCATCACGGCTATCGATGTCGAGATGGTTGGTCGGCTCGTCGAGGATCATCATCGACGGGCCCGAAAAGGTGATGAGCCCCATCAGGAGGCGTGCCCGCTCGCCACCTGAGAGGTTCTTGGCCTTGGTATCCATGCGGCTGGTCGTCAGCCCCATCTGCGCCAGCCGGCTCCGGCGTTTGGTCTCGTTATCGAGCGGCATCATCTCTGCCACATGCTCCAGCGGCGTCTGCTCGGGCTTGAGCTTGTCCATCTGGTGCTGCGCGAAATGCGCGATTTCGAGCTTCTTGTTGATCTTGAGATTGCCGTCGATGACCGGAATGTCGCCGGCCAGCAATTTGGCAAAGGTCGACTTGCCATTGCCGTTGACGCCGATCAGCGCGATGCGGGCATCCGGATCAATGCGTTGCGTGACATTCCTGAGGATCACCTTGTCGCCGTAGCCGGTGGACACCTTGTCCAGCGTGATCATCGGGGTGGGCAGCTCAACCTTGGGCTGCTGGAACTGGAACGGCGCTGCATGCTCGTCGAACATCGCCTCGGGCGGGCGCAGCTTTTCGATCATCTTGACGCGCGCCTGCGCCTGCTTGGCCTTGGTGGCCTTGGCCTTGAAGCGGTCGACGAATTTCTGCAGGTGCGCGATCTGCTCCAGCGTCTTCTCGCGCTGCTTGTTATTGAGCTCCATCTGCATCCGGCGCGTCTCTTCGAACGTGTCGTAATTGCCCTTGTAGAAGGTCAGTTTGCGATGCTCGAGATGGACGATGGCATTGACCGCCTTGTTGAGCAGGTCACGGTCGTGGCTGATGAGGAACACGGTGTAGGGGTAGGTGGCCAGGTATTTTTCCAGCCACAGCGTGCCCTCGAGGTCGAGATAGTTGGTCGGTTCGTCCAGCAGCAGCAGATCGGGCTGCGAAAACAGCACTGCCGCCAGAGCCACACGCATGCGCCAGCCGCCCGAGAGCTCGCGCGTCGGCGCATTCTGCCGGTCCTGCTCGAAGCCCAGGCCCTTGAGGATCGACGAGGCCCGCGCCTCCGCCGAATGCGCGTCGATATCGGCCAACCGCATATGGATTTCGCCAATCCTGTGCGGGTCCGTCGCCGTTTCGGCTTCGGCCAGCAGCGCCGAGCGCTCCTTGTCGGCGGCCAGCACCACTTCAAGCACGGTTTCGTCGCCGGCCGGCGCTTCTTGCGCCACCGCGCCGATGCGCGCCTTCTTGTTGACCTCGGTGGACCCGCTATCGGCACCGATATGGCCCTGGATCAGGTGGAACAGCGTCGTCTTGCCCGTGCCGTTCTTGCCCACGAACCCGGCCTTGACCCCATCGGGAAGAACGAGTGAGGCGTCCTCGAACAGCGGGCGCCCCTGAATGCGATAGGTGAGATTGTTGATCTTGAGCATGGGTCCGATAATCCGCTTGCGTCGCACCCCGCGCGCGCCTGGGGCAGGGGACACATCAATTCTTCCCGCTGGATTAGGGTTTTCGCAGACGACTGGCAACCTGTTGGCTGCTGAAGATCGATGCCGGGCATCGAATTGCGGTGTGCTGCGTTTCCATTTGGACAGAGCGAAGGAGGACTGAACCATGACACTTCAACGCGCCGCCGGCCTCGCCCTCGCCGTTACCGTGCTTATTGCGCCCGCCCTTGCCCAGGAGCGTGGCGGTGTGGTGCTGGAAGACCTCACGGTCGCCAGGATCCATGACAACGACATCAAGATCGAATTCACTTACCAGGGCAGCGCCTGCGAAGAGGTTCTTCCCGCTGCGGTGGGCGAGGAGACCGATGGCACACTGATTGCCATCTTCCCAACCATCGCCACGGCCGAAATCTGCACCATGCAGGTTGTCGATATTGAGGTCGATCAGATCGTGGAAGGTTCGGATGCCACATCGAGCGTCGATGTTACGCTTCTGGCGCCGGATGGCACGGTGCTGGGCAAGGAACTCGCCCGGCTGGATTGATATCGTGACAAGGCGGCACGGCCGTCTTGCCACCTTCAAACTCTCCCGTTACAAGGCGCCACCTTTCCAAACGCATCAAGCAGGAACCAACCGCCATGGCGCTCGAACGCACCTTCTCCATCATCAAGCCCGATGCCGTCCGCCGTAACCTGATCGGCAAGATCGTCGCCAAGTTCGAAGAGAACGGCCTGCGCCCCATCGCCATGAAGAAGATCCACATGACCCGCGAACAGGCCGAAGGCTTCTACGCGGTCCACAAGGAACGCCCCTTCTTTGGTGAACTGGTCGAGCAGATGATTGCCTCGCCGGTCGTCGTGCAGGTGCTGGAAGGCGAAAACGCCATCCTCAAGAACCGCGAAATCATGGGCGCGACCAATCCGGCCAATGCCGATGAAGGCACCATCCGCAAGGAATTCGCCCTCTCCGTCGGCGAAAACTCGGTCCACGGTTCGGACGCCCCCGAAACCGCCGCCCAGGAAATCAAGTTCTTCTTCACCGACGACGAGATCGTGGGCTAAGAGCCGACCTTCACCTCTCCCTCTGGGGTAGAGGTCGGCGCGTAGCGCCGGGTGAGGGGGCCTTTGCTCCCATCACGTCACCCCAAACACCAGGCCGCCCGCCGGGCGGCCTTTTTGCTTGTTCGTGCTATTGTGCATCGACAAGTTCGATGGTTCCGGCACTGTGCCGAGCCCGATTACGACCAACCGCCCTTTCTGAGCGAAGATGTCCCGGAGTTTGGGAGTGGACATCGCGCTTGCCGGGGCTGTTCTGCTTAATGAAAGCCCCTGATGTCCCTGCCTGAAACCATTGCCGCCCCCATTGCCCGCGCCCTTGAGGCCAAGGGCTATGACAGCCTGACCCCTGTCCAGTCCGCCGTCATCGAGCCCGAGGCCGATGGCCGCGACCTCCTCGTCTCCGCCCAGACCGGCTCGGGCAAGACGGTGGCCTTTGGCATGGCCATCGCGCCAACCCTATTGGGCGACGACCTGATCCTGCCCGCCCCGGGCGCGCCGCTGGCCCTCGTCATCGCCCCGACCCGTGAGCTGGCCATGCAGGTCCGCCGCGAGCTCGATTGGCTCTATGCCGAAATGCACGCACAGACCGCCGCCGGCGTCGGCGGCATGGACCAGCGCACCGAGCGCCGCGCGCTCGAACGCGGCGCCCATATCGTCGTCGGCACGCCCGGGCGACTGCGCGATCACATCACTCGTGGTGCCCTCGACATGTCGGCCCTGCGCGCCGTCGTCCTCGACGAGGCTGACGAAATGCTCGACCTCGGTTTCCGCGAAGACCTCGAATTCATTCTCGCCGCCGCCCCCGAGGATCGCCGCACCCTGCTGTTCTCGGCCACAGTCCCGCGACCCATCGCCGATCTTGCCAAGACCTTCCAGAACAATGCGCTGCGCATCAGCGCCACCAGTTCGGGCGAGCAGCATGCCGATATCGACTACAAGCTCATGGTCGTGCCTGCCGACCAGCGCGAGAACGCCGTCATCAACACGCTGCTTTGGTACGAAAGCACCAATACCATCGTGTTCGCCTCCACCCGCGAGGCGGTGAAGCACCTTTCTGCTCGCCTCCACAATCGCGGCTTTGACGTCGTTACCCTCTCAGGTGAACTGACCCAGTCCGAGCGCACCAATGCGCTCCAGGCCATGCGCGACGGCCGCGCGCGCATCTGCGTTGCCACCGACGTGGCCGCTCGCGGCATCGACCTGCCCAATCTCGACCTCGTCATCCATGCCGAACTGCCGATGAATGCCGAGACGCTGCTGCACCGTTCCGGCCGCACTGGACGCGCCGGCCGCAAGGGCACCTGCGTGGTGATTTCGCCCAGCCATCGCAAGCGGGTCGCGCTCTCCATCCTTCGCGCCGCCAAGATCGAGGCGGAGATAGCACAGCCGCCCAGTGCGGCGGACATCGACGCGCGCTATCAGGAGCACATCCTGACCGCGCCAAATCTGCTTACCGCCGCCAACGAAGACGAAGCGCCTCTGGTGGCCCAACTGATCGAGCGTCACACCCCCAAAGTCATCGCCGCCGCCTATTTGCGCCTGCAGCTGGCGGCCCGCCCCGTGCCCGAAGACGTCGTCGCTGCCGCGCCCGACGAACCTCGTGCGCCCCGCTCACGCGAGCGCTTTGCCGGCGGAAGCTGGTTCAAGGTCAATCTGGGCCGCAAGCAGCGGGCCGAGCCGCGCTGGCTCTTGCCCATGATCTGCAAGGCCGGGGGCGTCACCAAGGGCGATATCGGCTCGATCCGCATTTTTGACACCGAGACCATTTTCGAGATCGCCGCCGACAAGGTCGACAGCTTCCTCCGCTCCGTGGGCAAGAACGGCACCGGCGAAAAGGGCGTGCACATCGGCGCCGTCGAGGGTCCGGGCGAACGGCCGGATCGGCCACAGGGCAAGCGCCGCCCACCCGGCCCGCCGGAAAAATACGATCCGATGAAGCCGCGCCCCGAAAAGGCGGACCGCAAGGAGCGTTATGGCAAGCCGAAGTCCGGTGACTTCGAGGCTTTCATGGAAACGCCACGACCGCCGCGCGACCCCAAAGCCGCAAAGGGTCCCAAGCCCTTTGCAGCCAAGGACAAGGGCAAGCCGAAATGGGCCAAGCCAGCTGCCGACGGTGAAGCGCGCCCTCAAAAGAAGAAGGCCTCCAAGTCCAAGGATCACAAGAAGAATCGCGCGCCCGAGTGATCAGACCAGGGCCGGTTTCGGCCGGCCCAGCCGTTCCAGATTCCCGAATGCCATGATGGCGGCCCCCAATATGGACAGGCCCGCCGCCACACCCAGTGCGAGCCGGTAGTTACCGCCCGAAGCCAGGATGCCGAACCCGGCCGCACCCATCAGGTTTGCCCCAATGGCGACAATGTCCATGAGCGACGTTGACAGGCCGACACGACCTTTGATCGCATCCTGGATGTAGGGAATGTTGACGCTCATCAGCGCGGCGGTGCCCAGGCCATTGAGAAGCAGCAGCCAGTAGAAAGCAGTCATGCTGGTGAGCATGCTGGTAAGCCCCATGAAGATGGCCATGACCAAGCCCGCTGAAGCCAGAAGGGTTTCCTTGCTCAGTCGGGTGGTCAACCAGGCGAGCAGCATCATGCATGGCGCCTCCACAGCAGCGGTGATGCCGGCATAAAAGCCCACGTCTGTAACTGTGCCGCCCAAATCGCTGACGATGAAGAGCGGCACACTCAGCGCCAGCAACCGCAGCGCACCCACCATGACGATGAGCCCTGCCAGACCAGCCAGAATCCCGGGCCGCAACTCGAAAACCGACAGGATGGACGCGCCCTCCTTGCGAACCGGGGCAGGCATTTGTACGCCAGCCGTCTTGTCGGTCATGAGTAAGGCAAACACACCGGTCATGGCGGCATAGCTCAGGGTGGAAACCAGATAGACGTTGAAGATGCTGTATCGGGCAGCCACCCATCCGGCCAGCGGTGGCACAATGATCCAGGCGAGTGTAAAGACCGTCCGGAGTGCGGTGACCATGAAATCGGCGTTCTGTGGCCGGTGCCTCACATAGTACACCCGAACATAGCCGAAACTCTGGCCATAGCAGGCACCCGCCAGGGGCATGATCAGGCCCATGGCAATGGCAAAGCTTGCCTGCGAGGGGACAAAAAAGATGAGGCCGTGCGCCAAGATACCGGCCAACGCGGTGATCAGCACAAGAAGCCGCCGGTCGGGCAGCTTGTCCGAAAGATAACCCAGGCCGAGTGAGACAAAGGTGCCCAGGATCGCCCCTGTACTCATGACAGCGGCAAACCAGCCCGGCGACATGCCCAGCGTGTCCACGCCTACCAGCGAGGCATACGGCATGGTGGCGGCATAGGTGACGCCGGAAAAGAACATGTTCGCGCCTAGAAGGGCCGTCACGGGCAGGCGTGCCTGGGTCATGCTGGTCTCCCCCTCAACGAGGCAAGACAGCTAACGCGGTGGCCCACCTCTGTCTAATGAAACGTTTTCATAGGCCCTATCAGGAGGATTGTTCCGCAATATTGCGTCAGTACCGCTGCTGTGAATGGCCGCCTCGCAGCGGTAGAAAAGGAGCTCCGCGCCAGACCGCGTGGGCGGCCTGTGCGGCCAACATGGGAGGCCATGATGACGGCCTATAATATTGTGCGTATGCGGGTGAAACCCGGCTTCGAAGATGCGTTCATTGCCCATCACGACAGCTTGCTCAAATCAGCGGGCGAAGAGTTCAAGGCCGCGGGCATGCACCGCTTCAGCCTCGTCAAGACCGGCGACCGCGACTATTGCGTCCTGGGCGAGTGGGATGACTTCGACAGTATCGTCAAGGCCCGTCCGGCCATGATCCGGTCACTCGATGGCCTGCGCGCGATGCTGGAGGATCTGGGCGGCGATCTGGGCGTCACCGATCCGGTGTCCGGAGAGGCTGCGGCCGAATATGACATGCGGACGGTAGTTCACTAGCACATCCAGAACTGGCAAGGTTGGACCCTGCCGCACCCACGGACTGAGGCTTTTTCGCAACGCTTCAGATGAACGTGATCGGGAGCGTGCCAGCCCGCCTGAGCTGTAGTCAAAACCCTTCGTGCCAACAAAATCCCTGTCAAAACAATAGCTTGCCGGAACGCGGTGAATCTGGCTGGCAGGCGGTTGAATCAATTTCTCAGCCATTTGCCACCCGCTGCGCGGGATAATGGCGGTGCTGCCCCAGTTTTGGCGAAATTGTGAATGGCCAAATCACTTTGATTGCATAACCTTGAAAGCGAACTGCCGAGTTGCGTCGCCGGCCCCGCTTTTATGGAGATTTGCAGCGTGCCTTTGCGTTGGCAGGAAGTGGCTTTGCCGCTCATTACCATCACCCTTCTGATCATCCTCAAGCACATCCCCATGACTGACCACCTGCCGCTGTCGCGTGCGGCGGGCGTTGTGGCATTTGGCTACGCGGCCTTCCTCGCCCTGCGCCTGCTGCAGCCCGAAGAGGCCGTGATGGTCGAAGGCGGCTGGGCCGAACTACGCCCCTCCATGGTCGAATATTTCGCCTGTTACGGCGCCGCAGCTCTCGCCGCGATCCTCCTCTTCGCCGTGATCATCATGGGTCACGTGGCCGATCCGACCCAACTTGTCGCGACCTATCTGGCTGTCGTGTTGCTGGCCGGCGGATCGCTTGGCATCGGCTTTGCGGGCCTCTTCACCAGGACCCGTTGGGACCATCGTCAGGTAACCCATCGCAACGCCATGGGGCGCGAAATGAAACTGGATTGGTCCGAGGTGCGGCAGGTGCGTCCCAACTGGCGCGGCATCACCATCACCGGAGCTTCTGGACGCATCACCTTCTCCCAATTTCATGGCGGCGCTGCCCAGCTCGCCAAACATGCGGCCACTCGTGCGCGGCGGAACGCGGAAACTGCGGCAAAGGCCTTTGCGGCCTGAGGGGGGCTGGGGTCATCACTGTCCCTGATCGCATCCATCACCACAATGCGATTGTTCCGGGGCAGGGGTGGGACTAGGCTTGCGTCATGAACGCCCCGATTGCCCAACGCACTATCCGTTCCGTCTGCCCGCATGACTGCCCCTCGGTCTGCGCGCTTGACGTCGACATCCTTGCCGATGGCAGCATCGGCCGTGTGCGCGGCGCCAAGGACGATCCTTATACGGCAGGCGTCATCTGCGAAAAAGTCGCGCGCTATGCCGAGCGCATCCATCATCCCGACCGCTTGACCCACCCCATGCGCCGAGTCGGCCCCAAGGGGGCAGGGCAGTGGCAACGCATTTCCTGGGACGAGGCGCTCGACGAGATCGCCCGGCGCTTCCTTGCCATCGAAGCCGAGCATGGCCCTGAGGCCATCTGGCCGTATTTCTATGCCGGCACCATGGGCCATGTGCATCGCGACGGCATCGAGCGTCTGCGCGCCGTGCGCGGCTATTCGCATCAATATGACACCATCTGCACCGGCCTCGCCTGGCCCGGCTATATCGCCGGCACGGGGCTTCTGGGTGGCGTCAATCCCGAGCAGATGGCCGAGGCCGACTGCGTTGTCATCTGGGGCACCAATGCGGTGCATACCCAGGTCAATGTGATGACCCATGCCATGAAGGCCCGCAAGACACGCGGCGCCAGGGTGGTCGTCATCGACATCTATCGCAACGCCACCATGGACCAGGCCGATATGGGGTTGGTCCTGAGGCCCGGCACCGATGGCGCATTGGCAGTCGCCACCATGCATGTGCTGCTGCGCGATGGTCTGGCCGATCGGGACTACATGGCCCGGTTCACCGATTATTCTCCCGAGTTCGAAGCCCATCTCGCAACCCGCACGCCGGAATGGGCGGCGGATATCACCGGGCTCTCGGTCGCCGAGATCGAAGCTTTCGCCCATCTCGTCGGCAAGACGCCGCGTACCTTCTTCCGGCTCGGCTTTGGCTTTTCGCGCCAGCGCAATGGCTCGACCGCCATGCACGCCGCGCTCTCCATTCCCGCCATGACCGGGGCTTGGCAGCACCGCGGCGGCGGCGCCTTTCATTCCAATTCCGGCACATGGGGCCTCGACAGGTCCCACCTCACTGGCAAGCACCTGCAAAAGGGCACGCCCCGCCTGCTCGACATGTCCGAGATCGGCCCGATCCTCACCGGCAATGCCAAAGCCCTGCAGGGCGGCGGACCGGTGCATGCCATGATCGTGCAGAACACCAATCCCGCGACTGTGGCGCCGCATCAGGCGCTGGTGCGGCAGGGCCTGATGCGCGAGGATCTGTTCCTGGTGGTCCATGAGCAATTCATGACCGAGACGGCCGAACTGGCCGATATTGTGCTGCCGGCCACCATGTTCCTCGAACACAATGACTACTACACCCGCGGCGGCCATACCCGCATCCTCTATGGCCCTGCCGTGGTCGACGCGCCGGGCGAGGCGCGCTCCAATCACGACGTCATCAACGCCATTGCGCAGCGTCTGGGCAGCGACGACCCGACCTTCCAGACCAGCGATCGCGATGTGGTGGCCGATACCTTTGCGCGGTCCAGCTACCCGGCGCTCGAAGAGGTGGAAAAGACCGGCTATGTCGATCGCGGCCGGCCCGACGACGAAGCTCGCTTCGCCAATGGTTTTGCCTGGCCCGACGGCCGCTTCCGTTTCGCGCCCGATTGGCAGGCCGTCTCGGACAAGAAGGGTTATCGCTGGGTCTGCGATCCAGCCATCATGCCCCGCTTTGCCGACCATTGGGCGATCACCGAAGCCACCGACGCCGAACACCCCTTCAAGCTGGCCACCAGCCCGGCGCGCGCCTTCCTCAACTCCTCCTTCAACCAGACCCCGGGCAGCCTCAAGCGCGAGGGTGAACCGAGCGTCCTTATCCACCCCGACGACGCTGCCCGGCTGGGAATTGCAGACGGCGCCGCAGTCGTGGTCGGCAATCATCGCGGCGCGGTGCAACTGACCGCGCGGCTGTTCGACGGGTTGCGTACCGGCGTGCTGATCGCCGAGGGCCTGCACCGCAACAAGGCGCATCGCGGCGGGCAGGGGATCAATATGCTCACCAGCGCCGAACCGGCTCCGCCCTTCGGCGGTGCCCCGTTCCACGACGCTGCCGTGTGGGTCAGACTGGCGGACTAGGGTCCATCAGGCGAAATAAGCCGTCCAGAAGAAATACCCGGTCATGCCGATGCCATAGACGATCACGCCCAGGCGGATCCACAGCGTCGGAATGAACTGCGCCAGCCGTGCCGCCACATAGCCGCCAATGGTGACGCCCACCAGCGCGATCGAGCCGTGATACCAATCGATCGTGCCGTTCAGGGCAAATCGTGCCACCGCCACCACCGCCACGATGGACGAGATGTAGAGCTTGAGGCCGTTCATCGCGTGGATGTCGGTCATCCCCGCCATGGCGAGGAAAGCCAACAGCAAAATGCCCAGGCCCGCATTGAAGAACCCGCCATAAACACAGACGGCCGCCAGCAGGGACAGGATCAGCACCGCCCCGAGCGTCTTCAGGCCGCGCCTCTCGCCACTACGCGCCCTCAGCGCTGTGTTGATCCGGTTGCCGAATACGAAAAGTGTCACGGCAAACGCCATCAGCCAGGGCACCACCAGCGAAAACTGTTCATCGGACACCACCAGGAGCAGTTCGGCCCCCACATAGCCGAACAGCGCCGAGATGATACCATAGAGCACCAGCCGATCCTTGTAGTCCGCCATGGATTTCCAATAGCCAATGGCCCCGCTGACATAGCCGGGCAGGGCCGCATAGGTGTTGGAAGCATTGGCCAGGACAGGCGGAACGCCCGCGAAGAGCAGCGCCGGAAAAACGATGAACGAGCCGCCACCGGCCAGCGAATTGACTGCGCCACCCAGCAGGCCCGCTACAAGCAGCAGAACTTCGTTCATCTTGGTACTCCTGGACCTCGTCCCGTTCTCGTAGCGCCCAATGCCAACCGTGCCCAATGCAATTGTCTGATCGCGCCATCACTTCATGTGATCGCCCCGCCCTTGACTTGACGGCCACACGGGAGCATTTACGCGTTCGGTTGTTGGCACCTGCCGCCCGCGGATCGCATGATCCATGGTGAAGTCCAACTCCAGACGATGATCCCTTCGGTTTTTCTCCCAAGGCGCATCATGGCAATGCGGGCTCCCATGTGAACTGTCGCCTCCCATCCGGAGAGCCCGAACATGTCGTTTTCCCTCGATACCCCATCTGCCCAAACCCTAAAATCCGAAGCCAAGGCCCTGCGCGAAGCGCGCGCACAATCCGGCCAGCCGATGACCCATGGCGCCGCTCTCGAAGAGATTGCGCGCGCCCACGGCTATCGCGACTGGAACACCGCCCGCGCCGCCTTGCCAGAGCGTGTCGCCGTGCCGTTCCAGGTCGGCATGCGCGTCAAGGGCTTCTATCTCGAACAGCCCTTCAAGGGCCTGCTGATCGGGGTTCAGCTTGCCCACAACATGCAAGCCTTCACGGTCACCATCCAGTTCGATGAACCGGTCAACGTCACGCCGGACTTCATGTTCGCCGCCTATCGGCAGCGTGTGGTGTCGACCGTTGACATGCGCGGCATCTCACCGGCCTTGCGTGGCAATGGCCAGGCACAGATGCGCTTAATGCGTGAATAGCGTCCCTACTGCGCCGGAGCGGCCAAGGCTGCCGCTTCGGCCTCCGCCTCCGCTGCTGCGCGCACTTCCAGCTCTTCTGCCGGCACCCGTGTCCAGTCCTCGCCGCGGCAGACCACATTGAACAGCACGCAGCCATTGAGCCGCACCGTATCCGGCCCGACCATTTCGAGATAACCCGAATAGGTCTTGCCATCCTCGGGATTGTAGATCTCCCCGTCATAGATGTAGGGCTGGTTGCCTTGCCACAGCGTCAGGATTTGCAGCCCCAGCATGGGCCGGTCGCGCAGTGTCGGGTCTTCATTGCGACTGTCGAAGAAGTCCTCCGGCGCCATCGCTGCGGCGGCCTCGGCCTCTGCGCCGCTCAGCAGGCCCTCCGGCACGACAATGCGCGACAGGTGCCCGCAGAATCCTTCCGGGCAGGCCATGATGGTAATCTCGGAGTTCAGCGCGGTGCGCCAGACCCCTTCGATAGGCGCCTGCGTTTGCGCCAGCGCGCCCGCTGCCCCGGCAAACAGGCTCGACACTGCCAAAACCAGGTGCACCAGGAAGCGCCCGGACCTGTTCCCACCCGCCATCTGCTTTCCGCCTCTTGTCTTGTCCCTTCGTCCTGTCGACTCGGAACCTGCCGCCGCCACACCAGCGATTTAAGCCATGAATGCACCCGCATACCAACCAAATTGCGGCGCTTGGGTTCCCCATTCGTGCACAGGCAGCAAGTCCTTGTGGCGCCCCGCACAAAAACCACTTGCCATCCAGGGGTGGGGCCGCTAGACCCGACCCCGCCGGAGAGGTGGCCGAGTGGTCGAAGGCACACCCCTGCTAAGGGTGCAGATCGGGAACGGTCTCGAGGGTTCGAATCCCTTCCTCTCCGCCACTTTCCGTCACAAAAACCCCGAATCTTCCGCTGGGCCGCAATCGTTGCGTCGCACTACCGTCGCCTGGCGCAGAAAAAGGCCGCTCATGGGCTGAGCGGCCTTTCGAGTCGCGGAGATTTGGCCTGACGCCGCCTAGTTATCCAGCACGGCCTGCAGGAATTCGCGGGTGCGCTCTTCATTGGGGTCGGTAAAGAGGTCTTCCGGCGCTCCTTCCTCGCGGATACGGCCCTGGTCGAAGAAGCAGACGCGGTCCGAGATTTCGCGGGCAAAGCGCATTTCGTGGGTGACCAGCAGCATGGTGAGATCGTGTTCCTCGGCCAGCTTGCCAATCACGTTAAGCACCTCGCCTACAAGCTCGGGATCGAGCGCAGAGGTCGGTTCGTCGAACAGCAGGATATTGGGACGCATGGCCAGGGCCCGGGCAATGCCGACGCGTTGCTGCTGGCCGCCGGACAGCTGGTGCGGATATTTCTGCGCCTGATCGGCCAGGCCCACCAACTCGAGCAGTTCCTCGCCGCGCTGCTTTGCCTCCTGCTTGGACAGGCCCAGCACCTGGACCGGCGCTTCGGTAATATTGCGCAACACAGTCATGTGCGGGAACAGGTTGAACTGCTGGAACACCATGCCGAGCTGCGTCCGCATCTTGTGCAAATGCGCCTCACTGGCCGGAACGAGGGACCCGTCGGGGCCCTTTTCATGCCAGAGTGGCTCGCCGCCCACGGTCACGACGCCACCATTGATGTCTTCGAGCGTCATCAGAATGCGCAGAACGGTTGACTTGCCCGAGCCGGAGGGCCCGATGATCGAGACCTTCTCGCCCTTCTTGACCTCGAAATCGAGCTCGTTGAGCACCGTCAGATCGCCGAAGCGCTTCACGACCTTGTCAAATTTGATGATCGGTTCTTCGGTCATTTCAAGGGAATCCCCTGCTTGGGCAGCCAGGTGTCGAGCAGGCGCACGCCGGCCGAGGCCACCAGTGTCATGATGAGGTAGAGCGCGCCGACCATTGAAAGGGGAACCAGATAGTTGAAGGTCCTATCCCCGATGATGCGCGCAACGTTCAGCATTTCGAGAACCGTCACCACCGAGAGCAGCGGCACGTCCTTCATGATCGACACCAGGTAGTTGCCCATGGCCGGGATGATCCGCGGGATGGCCTGTGGCAGGACGATGTGCGTAAACGTGCGGCCACTCGAAAGGTTGAGTGCACGCGCTGCCTCGTGCTGGCCCTTGGCCACGGCCTCGATACCGGCGCGGTAAACTTCCGAGGTATAGGCCGAATATTGCAGGCCCAATGCCAGCGCACCGGTCATGAACGCGGGCAACGTCAGGCCGAATTCGGGCAGCACGTAGTAGAGAAAGAACAACTGGATCAGGAGCGGCGTATCGCGCAGAAACTCGGTAACCACAGCGGCCGGCCACGAAATGATCTTGAGTGGCGCGGCTTTGAGCGCGGCCCAGACCAGCCCCACGACAAGCGCGATGAAAAAGCCCAGCACGGTGGCCTGAATGGTCACCCACATGCCGATCAGCAGGATAGGTAATATCGAGGCGGCAAACGCCCAGCCCGAGGAGGTATCCCATGCAATTCCAAAAAGCATTGGTCTACCTCGCTGCTGCGCGCCAGCGGCCCACGAACCGCTCGAGCAGTTTCATCATGGCGGTCAGAACCAGCGCCAAGCCGAAATACATCAGCAGCGCCAATGTGTAGATTGTCGTCGAGTCCTGGGTGAAATTGCGCAACTGCTCGGCGCGAAAGGCCAGGTCGGACAGGGAAATGAGCGAAACCAGTGCGGTGTCCTTGAGATTTTGAATGGCCAGGTTGCCGAAGGGCGGCATCATTTCGGGGGTCGCTTGTGGCAGCGCCACCCGCCATAGAGTCTTTCGCGGCGTGAAATTCAGCGCCTTGGCCGCCTCATACTGATCCTTGGAGACCGACTGAATGGCCCCGCGCACCACTTCGGCGCCATAGGCACCGATATTGAGCGACAGCGCCAGGACGCCGGCGGCGACCGGGGGCAAGCGCAGATCAATGCCGATGGCTTGCCCAGCGACCGGAAGCGCGAAATACAGCCAGAACAGCTGCACCAGGAGCGAGGTGCCGCGGAAGATCTCGATATAGCCAATGGAAACCGCCTTTATGAGCGGATTATGGGCGAGCTTGCCGATGCCTGCGGCGAAGGCGAGGATTGCGCCGAACACCGTTGAATAGATCGTCAGCTCTATGGTCACCCAAGCCCCCAACATCAGGGGGTTGAGATATTGGGTCCAGTCCATGGAAGCGTTCTCAACCTGGTCTTATTCTTGTTGCTGCCGGCGAAGCGCAAGCAGTTCGCCGGCGGGCGCCAAACATGGGCGTCCGCCGGCAGATCACATCACTGAGCCGCGCTTATTCGGCGCAAAGCTCTTCAGTGCTCATGTCAAAAGAGCGCGAGGTGTCGGCGTCGGTAAAGCCGTAACCGGACACGGTTTCGAGCCATTCATCGCTCTGCTTGTACTCGGCCAGCACTTCGTTGACCGCGTCGCGCAGCTCTTCATTGCCCTGGGCAAAGACGAACCCGCCCCAGGAACGCTGCTCGGTGCCGTCGATGACCGGATCGCTGAAGCCCTCGGCCACTTCCACTGCATCGCTCTGGCCTGCCAGTTCGCTGGCGGTCAGGCCGGTAGCCGCATAGGCATTGGCACGACCCGTCGACACAGTCGAGATCGCGTCGGCGTTCGACGAGATGGTCACGAGCTGGTCTTCGGACACGCCGAGGGCCTGCATCATGTCGAGCTGGTTGGCGCCGGCCATGATGGCGACTTTCAGATCGGAGTTTTCGGCAAAGTCGGCATAGCCGGTCAGCCTTTCAGGGTTGCCAGCGGGCACCAGGAGACCTTCACCATAGGAGGTGTTGGGTTCCGAATAGATGACCGTGGCGCAACGGGTGGGGATGATGGCCATCTCGGCGGCGACCATGTCAAAGCGGTCTGCTTGCAGCCCCGGGATCAGCGAAGAGAAGTCGGTGGTGATCCATTCAATATCGGTCACGCCGAGTTCTTCGGCGATGTGCTTGGCCACATCAGGACCAGCACCCATGGCTTCGCCCGAGACCGGATCGATATAGCCGTAGGGAATTTCATTCGCCACGGCGATGCGGATCGAGCCACTATCCTGGATTTCCTGCAGCGTCGCGGCGCTGACGGCGGTGGAGGCAAGAGCCGAAGCGGCGATGGCGGACAGCGCCATGACTGCGGTTTTTCCGAGTTTGGTCATGTGTGTTCTCCTCATGTCTTTGTCTTCGGGCGGTGAAACCGGCTGCTGCCCATCCGTGCAGCCGGCCATGGGTCAGGCTGCCGCGTGCAGTTTGGGTTTCGGCGCGGCGGCCCAGTCTTCGATCAGGCCCTTGTGCAGGGCGCCGATGGTGGCTTCGAATTGGTCGGGCTCGACGATGACCTGCAGGTCGACCTTGCGCAGCAGGTCGTGCATGCCGAGCGGCTCGATGCCGGCATCCGACAGGGCACGAATGGCCTGTGTGAGCACCTTCGGCGAGCGCAGGTCGCGGCCGATGGCCGAGACCAGCGCGATCTTGCGCAGGGCGATTTCGGCAGTCGGGAAAGCATTGGACAGGTCGGTTTCGACCCGCTTGATCGCCTTCATCGACCCCTTGAGATAATGGGTTATGGTATTGGCATTGGAGGTCTTGGCGATGATCCAGACCTTGTGCCGCTTCAGCGCCTCGAGAATCTCGGAGTCATAGCCTTTCACCCCGACCATGTCCTGGTCGTAGAACTCGAAGGCGTAGACGTTCTTGAGGCCTGTCACGATCTCGACCTGCGGCGATTGCGCGGCGAGGTCGGAGCGGATGACTGTCCCGGGATGGTCCGGCTCAAAGGCGTTCTTCACCCGCAGCGGAATCCCGGCCTGACGCAGGCTCTTGGCGGCGCGTGGGTGGATCGCTTCCATACCCATGTTGGAAAGCTGGTCGGCCACGTCGTAGTTCGTCTCGCCGATAACGCGGACTGCCTCCGGCGACACCAGCCGCGGATCGGCGCTCGAGAGGTGGAACTCCTTGTGGATGATCGCCTCGCGCGCCTTGGTCACGACGGTCAGTCGCGACAGCGTCACTTCCGAATAACCCCGGTCATAGGTGCCCATCAGGGATTCGCTGCACTGGGCATAGCCGGTGACAATCGGCAGCTCGGTGGCGAGATCGACATCGGCCAGAGCCCGTTCGATGGCTTCATCGAGCGTGTACTGACCCTCGTCGCGCCAGCCGGTGAGATCGATCATCCGGGCGCGCACGCCATTGAGGTTGAGCAGCAGCGCCGTATTGAAAGCCGAATGCGCTTCCCCGAGCGAGGCGAGCATTTCGCGTACCGTCAGCAAATGCTGCTGCAACTGGAAATGTCCAAAGGAGCACAGCCGCTGCAGGTCGATCAGGCAAGATCGCACGCCTTCGACCCGTTCGCGTGCGAAGCGGTTGGCCGATTGGCGGGCGCCTTCGTCTACGAAAATGCGTTCGTTGTGGGCGAACATCTTGTCGGCCACAGCGCTGAGGGCATCGCCCCAGCCCCAGCCGCTTTCGGCGCTGGAAAACAGCGCATAGACGCCGGGCTTGCCGGATTTCTTGTGTTCAAGCAGGTCGTCGGTCATCCCGGCATAGGCCGAGACCACGAAGATGCGCTGATAGAGATCGTCATCCTTGCGGTTACCAATCAGCACAGTATCGAGCAGTTCCTCGGTACGCGACATCGAGGTGCCGCCGATCTTCTCAACGGTATGGCGCGGGCTTTCGGTGGTCATGCAGTCTCCAGCCGCTCCCTTTTCGGGAGCGGAGCCATTTGGTTGGACGTGGGGCTTCTCAAGTCCGGCCTTAGCCGATCTTGCCGGTCTCGATGCTGATCGGACCCTTGGGATCACGCGAGCTGAGGAATGCCGGGCGCGGGTTCTTGGCAGCAAAGGGCGCCACGACGCGGTTGGACCAGGCATTGTAGACGAAGAACGCGTTCGAGCGCGGGAAGGGCGTGATATTGCCGTTCGAGCCATGCATGGTGTTGCAGTCGAACAGCACCACGGTCCCGGCCTTGCCCGAGGCGTAGTCGATGCCGTGTTCCTTGGCCATCTTCGTCAGCGCGTCATGTGAGGGCACACCGATTTCCTGCTTCTTGAGCGAGGTCTTGTGATTGTCCTCAGGTGTCTCGCCGGCACAGGCGACGAAGTTCTTGTGCGTACCCGGCATCAGCATCAGCGGACCGTTGAGCGCGTCATTGTCCGTGAGCAGGATCGAGGCCGAAATCGCGCGCATGCGCGGCATGCCGTCCTCGGCGTGCCAGGTCTCGAAGTCCGAATGCCAGTAGAACTCCTTGCCGGTGAAGCCCGGCTTGTAGTTGAGGCGCGACTGATGGAGATAGACATCGTCGTCGAGCAGGAAGCTGACGGCGCCGGCAATGCGGCGGTCGCTGGCGAGGCGCGCGAACAGCGCATTCTCTTCATCCAGCCGGAAGACGGTGCGCACCTCGTTCGAGCCGGGCTCGGTGATGACATTGTCCTCGGCGATTTTTGCTTCGCCCGAACGCATATGGGCGGACTCTTTCTGCAGCGCGGCGATTTCTGCCGGCGAAAAGACATCCTTGAGGATCAGATAGCCGTTCTTTTCGAAGCTCTCGGTCTGCGCGCGCGTCAGCGGCGCTTCCGGGCTCCACTTGCCCCAGACGACAGGATCTTTCCGTTCCTGCCACTTTTCGGCCGGCAGGCGGGTGGGATAGTCATCGTGATTGGCGGTGTCGAAAGCTGACTGGGTCATGTGTCTCGCCTTTCAGTTGGTGTGTTGGGGGGGCGCTCAGGCGTCTTCGGGAGCCGGGGCGTAGGAGCCATCCTCGCGGTGCACTTCCGTGCCGGTCACCGGCGGATTGAAGCAGCACGCCATCACCATTTCGCTCTTGGCGGTCAGGCGATGCTTGTCGTTGAGGTCGAGGGCGTACATCACGCCGGGACGGATCTGGTGCACGGTGCCGGTCGCGATGTCCTCGATCGAGCCCTCGCCCGAGATGCAGTAGACGCTCTCGAAATGGTGCTTGTAGTGAAACACGTGGCTGGTGCCGGCATGAATGCGGGTGATGTGGAAGGAAAAGCCCATCCCGTCGCCGGCCAGCAGCAGGCGGGTGCTGTCCCAGCCATTGGAGTTGACGAGGCGGTCGCCCATCCGGGCGGATTCGAGGTCGCGTACAATCATTGCTGGATTATCCTTATTCGGCGGCCGCGCGGCGCGAGCCCAGGACCGCATCGAAGGCGGTTTCCATGATGTCGATGCCGGCGGTGATCTGGTCGAGGGAAATAGTGAGCGGGCACAAGACCTTGACCACTTCGTCAAAGCTGCCCGAGGTCTCGATGATCAGGCCCTTGGCAAAGCAAGCCTTGCAGATTGCGGCGGCGTTTTCGCCCGAGCCGGCGTCGATACCGACCATCATGCCGCGGCCCTTGGTGGTGAGGCCATGCTCATCGGCAATGGCGCCCAGGCGCTCGCCGAGATACCGGGCCTTCTCCTGGACCCCCGAGATGAACGTGTCGTCGGCCCAGAATTTATCCAGTGCCGCGGCTGCAGTCACGAAGGCATGGTTATTGCCGCGGAACGTGCCGTTGTGCTCGGCCGGCTTCCAGATGTCATGCTCTGGCTTGATCAGCGTCATGGCCAGCGGCAGACCCATGCCTGAAAGCGACTTTGCCATGGTGATGATGTCGGGCGACAGGCCCATGCCATCGAACGAGAAGAACCCGCCCGTGCGGCCACAGCCGGCCTGGATGTCGTCAATGATGAACAGCGCCCCGTGCTTTTTGGCGATCGCCTCGATCTGCCGCAGCCATTCGGGCGACGCGGCATTGAGCCCGCCTTCACCCTGCACGGTCTCGACGATGATCGCCGCGGGCGCATCCATGCCGCTGGACGGATCGCTCAGCTCGCGCTCGAGCAGGTCGGCGGTATTAATTTCCGGACCATGATAGCCGTCATAGGCGGCGCGGGTGACGCCGGAAAGCGGCGTGGCAGCGCCGCCGCGATGCTTGCCATTGCCCGTCGCAGCAAGGGCGCCAAGCGTCACGCCATGGAAGCCATTGGTGAAGGAGATGATGTTGGTGCGGCCGGTGACCTTGCGGGCCAGCTTCATTGCTGCCTCAACGGCATTGGCGCCGGTGGGGCCAGTAAACTGGAGCTGGTGCGTCATGCCGCGCGGACGCAGGATCAACCGCTCGAAGGTCGAGAGGAAATGCTCCTTGGCGTCGGTGAACATGTCCAGGCCATGCGCAATGCCGTCATTGGAGATGTATTCAATCAGCGCCGATTTCAGGTCCGGGTCGTTATGCCCGTAATTGAGCGTCGAGCAGCCGGCGAGAAAGTCGGTATAGGCTTTGCCATTGGTGTCGTAGATCGTCGAGCCCAGCGCCCGGTCGAACACCTTTGGGAAGCTGCGCGAATAGGAGCGCACGCGGCTTTCGACGCGCTCGAAGGTGTTGATAGGCGTGATGGTTGCTGTCGTGGCCATAGGGAACGTCTCCTGGACGTGGATGGTCAAAGGGATTGGTCGTAAAGCGTTGTGCGATCAGGTGCCCGTAAGCGCTGTCACCTTCTCCGGGTCGAACGGGCCGATGCTGACGGCGTATTCACTCTCGTGACGGCCATCGAAATGGGCGTCCTTTTCGAACAGCTCCACCTGCTGCAGCTGCGCATTGAGCTTGCGGGCAATGCCCGTGAACAGGCCCCAGCTCGGCTCATTGTCATGGGTGATGGTGCATTGCAGCATCTTCACCGCGCGGCAGACGGGACGAGCCAGCACATCGCCAATCAGACGGCGGCCTAGCCCCTGGCCGCGTGCGGCGTCGCTGACGCAGACCTGCCAGACGAAATAGGTGTCGGGTTGCTCAGGCGGGATATAGCCCGAGAGCCAGCCGACAAGCTTGCCGTCCTGCTCCGCTATGGCGCAGGTCGCGGCGAAATGGGTGGTCTGGAGCAGGTTGCAATAGAGCGAATTGTCATCGAGCGCTTTGGTGGCACCAATGAGCTTCCACACCGAGGAACCGTCCGTGCTCACAGGCGTGCGAATGCTTGCTTCCTGGGCAGTTGCGGGGTGCCGGTGCAGGGCACCGGCGTCGAACAGCGCTGAGTTGCCGTAAATCATGGTGGCGAAAGTTAGCTTGCTTGAACTAAATTTCAACCCTCCAGGCAGCTGAAATTCCAGTTCGGCGGCCGCGCGCATCGCGGAGAACGGCGATCTGGCCTAGAAAATCAGAGGGTTGCGAGAAAGCTGGTGCGCCAAAATATTTTTTTGTGACGCTGCTTTTGATTTGTTGGCGCAAAAGAAGTTAGCTTAGCCTAAGGAATTTCAAACGCATCTATCCCGCTTGGGTTCCCTGGATTCTGACGATAATATGATTGGGAAGACTCTGGAGTACGCTATTGGAAGATCGGACCAAATTGGCGCTGACGGCGATGCGGAAGATTCTGCGTGCCACCGAGTCGAACTCCAAGCAACTCATGCGGGAAACCGGCCTTACGCCTTCGCAGCTCATTTTCATGCAGATACTGGATGGCGAGCAGGAAAAGACCGCCGGGCACGTGGCCAGCCGCATGGGCATTACACAGGCGACCACCACTGCCTTGCTGCAGAAGCTGGAAAATACCGGCATGATACAGCGCCGTCGCGGCGAAAAGGATCGCCGCCAGGTGCTGCTCTCGTTGACCGACAAGGGCAGGAAGGTGCTCGACATCGCTCCTGACGGCGTTCATGCCCAGTTCCACAAGCAGTTTTCCGACCTCAAGGAATGGGAGCAGATCATGCTGATCGCGGCGCTGGAGCGAGTGGCCGACATGCTTGACAGCGATCATCCCGATGCCGCCGCCGTCATCGACCATGTCGCTGAGCTGGCCGGCGAGGTGTCCTATGACCCGGATCAACCCTGACGAGCAGGGCTATGGTTCCTTTCGTTCCGGGCCCGTGCGATTTCGCGGGTAGTTCTTCATGCCCTCAAAGGGGGGTAGCCAATTCTCCCGGCGGATCGTCCAGAGTTCGTAACTGGGCTGAAACTGATTGATCGCCTCCAGCGAGCCCAGGCTGACCTCAATTTCGTCTCCGCTGCGCGAGAAGACCGAAGAGCCGCAGTGAGGACAAAAGTGCCGCCCTCGGTACGCGCTGGTTCGCCCAGATATGGCGACAGCGGCTTCGGGGTAGATGGCCGAGGCGTGAAACAGCGCGCCATGGTGTTTCCGGCAATCCATGCAATGGCATAGCCCCACCCGATAGGGAGTGCCGGTGGCCTCGATCCGCACGGCGCCGCAAAGGCAGCCTCCAATGGTTTTTGTCATCACCGGTTACCTTTTGGTTGCGGGTTGTTCGGCCCGTTGCCGTGGCAAATGGGAAGGAACCAATGCGGTACCTGTTCGTTACTCTTGAACTGGAACGCGATTGAAAAATATCGAGAACCGGTAAGGACCCCGAAGGTGCCACCACCTCCGGGGTCTTTTGATGCTCGCCCGCGCTACAGCGACTTGGCGACGTCTTCCAATTGCGCCGCGCACAACCCCCAACCCTCATGAAAGCCCATCTTCTCGTGAGCCTGCCGGTCCTCGGCGGACCAATGGCGGGCAACGGCCGTATAGCGTGTCCTGCCCCCTTCGGGTTCGAAGGTCAGCACGCAGGTGAAGAAGGGCTTTTCCGAAGGTTGCCAGTCGCCGACAAAGGCATCGGTAAACACCAGTTTACGGTTCGGGACCACCTCGAGATATTGACCCGGACTGGGATATTCGGTGCCGTTCTCGTCGGCCATCACGACCAGCATCGCGCCGCCGGGGCGTAGATCAACATTGGCGCGCGGGGTCGTCCATGGCTTGGGTGCGAACCAGCGCGTCATCAGGTCCGGCTCCGTCCAGCACCGGTAAATCGCCTCAGGCGAGGCATCGATCAGGCGCTTCAGCACCAGGTCACGATTGGTATCCTGTTGTGGTGTCTGCTCAGTTGTTTGCGGGCTCATTTGGGGTCTCCTCTGATTGGGCATCTCGCAAGAGCGACGACAGGCAGCAGAGGAGATCGACATTTGTGCCGAGAATTTGTCGGAAGGATCACAACACGTGATCGTTGCGACCGAATTGCCTTAGCCGTAACGCTCCAGATCGTCCCGCGACCACCAGGTCACCAGGATGAGTCCCAAGTCCACAACCCTCACTTTTTTGTTGCGCTCTGCCCAGCGCAATTGCCAGCGCGGCTTGATCTTCAGTCGGCCACCACCTGTTTTGAACGATATCCAGGACATGATATATTGCTCCCCAGTCGCCACTAAGGGAAATTTAACCAAACTTCGCCGGGAAATACTAGAAGTAATTACCATGAGCTCAATTAAGATCAGCGAGGCAACGGCGTAAGTGACCGTCATTTCGAGATAAAATGCGCAATGCCGTTTCCGCGTCTGGTGCGCCGCGAGCGATCAGCACGGCCGGCTTGACCGCCCCCGCGCTGGCGTCCAGGGCAGCTCTTGCCACCGCTTCCTCCACCCCGGCAATTGCAGCGACAATACCGCAGGACCGGCCGCGCAGCTTCTCGTTATCCGCGACAACATTGACCATGTAGCCATCATGCACATGTCCCAGGTGAATGGCCATGAGGGTGGAAAGCATGTTGAGCGCGATTTTTTGCGCCGTTCCAGCCCCCATTCGGGTCGATCCCGCGATGACTTCGGCGGGCGTGGGCAGGCAGATGGCCACATCCACTCGTGCAAACAATGGGGCCCCGGCGTTATTGGCAATGCCGATTGTCCTTGCCCCGGCGGCACGCGCAACATCCACCGCGGCAAGCGGGTAGGGGGTCTGACCACTGGCGGTCACGGCGATCAGGCAGTCATCGGGGCCAAGGTTGAGGGCCTTGGTGTCCTGCGCGGCGGCTTGTCCATCGTCCTCTGGCCCACCTCGCATGTCTCGCAGTGCTTCCGCGCCGCCCGCCAGCAGGACTTCAATGCGGTCACGTTCAATGCCATAGGTTCCGGGGAGTTCAAGCGCATCGGCCAGCGCCATCAGGCCCGAACTGCCGGCCGCGGCATAGACCAGCCTGCCGCCCCTGCGCAGGGCGTCTGCTGCCAGCTTCGCGCCATCGGCTATGGCGGGGGTCGCGGTGGCCACGCATTGGGCTGCGGCCGCCTGGCCGGATGCCAGGAGCGAGAGGATATCCGCGTCCGGTTTCAGGTCCAGACCGATGGCCTGCGGGTGCCGTGCTTCAGTTTGCCTGTCTGTCATCCGCTGGCTCCTCGCTGGTGCTAATGCCAAACAAATACCACTTACCAGTCTGCATCGGTCAAGAGGCAAGGTAACGACGACAAAAGCTGAATTTCCACAGAGAGATGGAGAATCTACGCGACAATTCACAAATTGCGCTTGGTAAATGGTATTTTATTGGTATCATAGGGCTGTGCCACTCAGGGCACATATGGCTCGCCGACTCCAGAACGGCCGGCCAAGGAGGTCCATTGACTGAGCAGTCCGGCAATATGTTTGGCGAAGGTCCGGTTGTCCTGCCGATTGGCGGTCCACTGTACCTGCAGCTTAAGCGCTGGATAGAAGATGCCATAAAGCGCGGGCTTATCAACCCCGGCGATGCTTTGCCGTCCGAGCGCGATCTGGCGCAGCGCGCCGACGTGTCCCGGGTCACAGTGCGCAAGGCCGTTCAGCATCTGGTGCACGAAGGGGTCCTGGTCCAGCGGCATGGTTCGGGGACATTCGTGGCGCCTGAAACGCAGCGCGTCGAGCAGTCCCTGTCCCAGCTCACCTCCTTTACCGAAGATATGGCGCGCCGTGGCATGTCGGTCCGGGCAGAGTGGCTGGAGCGCGGGCTCTATATACCCTCGCCCGAAGAGACCATCATTCTGGGCCTGAGCGCAGGCGATCGGGTGGCGCGCATTTCCCGCCTCCGTCTGACAGGCGATACGCCTCTGGCCATCGAACGCGCCAGCCTGTCCACGGCTGTGCTGCCAGATCCGCTCAGCATTGCGGATTCGCTCTACAAGCACTTGGAAAAGACGGGCATGCGTCCCGTTCGCGCCATTCAGCGCATTCGCGCTGCCAATATTTCCGAAGACGATGCGCACCTTCTCCAGGTGCCGGTCGGCTCAGCCGGGCTGCATATCGAGCGCATTTCCTATCTGGGAACCGGCCGTGTCGTCGAATTCACCCGCTCCATCTATCGGGGCGACACTTATGACTTCGTCGCCGAGCTTCGGCTCGGCGATACCAGCAATGGAGCCCTCAGATCGTGACCACCCAGACCTACATGCGCCAGGAAGTCGATCAGATCCCGCAGGTGGTGGCTGGTTTCCTTGAGGCGTCCTCTGCCAGCCTGGATGCCGCGGCCGCCCGCCTGCGCGAACTGGATCCGGCGCTGGTCGTGACTGTCGCACGTGGCTCGTCCGACCATGCCGCCACCTATCTGAAATATGCTTTCGAGCTGTCCATGGGCGTCCCGGTTGCCTCGGTTGGCCCATCCATCGCCTCGATTTATGGGCGCGATCTCAAATTGGGCAAGGCGGCGGCAATCGCCATTTCCCAGTCGGGCAAGAGTCCCGACATCGTGGGCATGGCCCAGTCGGCGCGGCGCAGCGGCGCGGCCACCATCGCCATTACCAACACGGCCGGCTCCCCCTTGGCCGAGGCCAGCGATTTCACCATCGATCTGCATGCCGGCCCGGAAAAGAGCGTTGCGGCCACCAAAACCTTTGTAACCTCGGTTGTGGCCGGCCTGGCTCTTCTGGCGCGCTGGAGCGGCGATGCCGATATCGCGCGCGCCGTTGCTGCACTGCCCGAGAGCCTGGCGCGCGCCGTGGCCTGCGACTGGTCCGATCTGGTTGGGGCGCTTGATGGCCACAACGCGCTCTATGTACTGGGACGCGGTCCCGGCTTTGCCATCGCCAATGAGGCAGCCCTGAAATTCAAGGAAACCTGCAACATCCAGGCCGAATCCTACAGCGCCGCCGAAGTGATGCATGGCCCGGTGGCCATTGTGACACCCGGCTATCCCGTGCTCGGACTCGCCGCTCGCGACGCGGCCGAATCCTCGGTGGCCGACATGGCGCACAAATTGGCCGGGCAGGGGGCAAAGGCCTTCCTCACCAGCGACCGCCCCGGCGCGGCAAAGCCTATCCCCTTCGCGGCCACCGGCCACCCGATCACCGATCCGCTGGCGCTCATCGTCTCCTTCTATGGCCTTGTCGAAACCCTGTCGCGTCATCGCGGGCTGAACCCGGATGTGCCGCCGGCCCTCAAGAAGGTGACTGAAACGGTATGAGCGATCTCAAATCCGTCTCAGGTGCGCGCATTTTCGATGGCGAGGCCTGGTATGACGACGCGGCCCTGCTGATCGAATTCGGCTATGTGACCAGTATCGTGGCCAGTGCCGACATCCCCGGTCACGCCGAGCGCGTCGTGCTCGATGGCGGCATGATCGTGCCGGGCTTCGTCGATCTGCAGGTCAATGGTGGCGGTGGCGTCCTGTTCAACAATGCCCCCACGCTCGAGTCGATCCACACCATTTGTGCGGCGCACGCCCAGTTCGGCACCACTGCGCTGCTGCCCACGCTGATCACCGACACTGCTAGAATCAACGAACAGGCCATTGCCGCCGGGGTTGAGGCGGCTGCCGCGCATGTGCCCGGCTTCATCGGTCTGCATCTCGAAGGGCCGCATCTGGCCCTGTCGCGCAAGGGGACACATGATCCGTCCCTGATCCGCCCGATGGATGAGGCCGATCTGCAACGCCTCTGCGCTGCGGCCCAGGTTCTCCCCAATCTGATCTGCACCGTGGCTGCCGAGACCGTTCCGCCACAGCAGATCACCCGGCTGGTTGAAGCCGGTGCAATCGTCAGCATCGGTCATTCCGATGCCGGGTACGATCAGGCCATGGCCGCTTTCGATGCCGGGGCCAGCATGGCCACCCATCTGTTCAATGCCATGAGCCAGCTGGGCAATCGCGAGCCCGGTGTTGTCGGGGCGGCGCTCGATCGTCCGGAGGTCCATGCGGGATTGATCGCCGACGGCATTCACGTGCACGTCGCCTCGATGGGCATTGCCCTGCGCGCCAAGCGGGGGATCGGACACATCTTTCTCGTGACCGATTCCATGTCCCAGACCGGCACCGACCTCAAGACCTTCGAACTCAATGGCCGGACCATCACCCGGGCCGATGGCGCCCTGCGCCTCGCCGACGGCACGCTGGCCGGCGCCGATCTCGATATGATCGATGCCGTCAATTTCGTGATCGATCGGCTTGGCCTGGACCCGGACGAGGCCTTCCGCATGGCGTCGCTCTATCCGGCGCGCGCGATCGGTGCCGACGAACGCCTTGGCCACCTGCGCCCGGCTGCCGAAGCCAGCTTCGTGCATCTGTCGGCGGCGCGACAGGTCCAGTCGACATGGATCGCCGGTGCGAAAGTGTGGGGCGCCTGACCTAGCCTCGCCCGATGTAGGGCATCGTCGTTGCCATCACCGTCATAAACTGCACATTGGCAGAAAGCGGCAGCCCGGCCATGTAGCGCACCGCGTCGATCACATGAGCCACATCGAATGTCGGCTCCGGCGCCATTGTCCCATTGGCCTGCAGCGACCCGGCGCTCATATTGCTCGTCATGTCCGTCGCTGCATTGCCGATATCGATCTGCCCACAGGCGATATTATAGGGCCGGCCGTCCAGGGCGATGGATTTGGTCAATCCGGTGATCGCGTGCTTGCTGGTTGTGTAGGACGCCGCATGCGGGCGCGGCACATAGGCCGAAATCGATCCGTTATTGATAATGCGGCCGCCTTGCGGGTTCTGGTCCCGCATAATCCGGAACGCCCCCTGCGCGACATAGAAGGCGCCATTGAGATTGGTGTCGATCATGTCGCGCCAGGTCGCCGCATCGAGATCGCCGAAATTGGCCGCCGGTGCAAACCGCCCCGCATTGTTGAACACCAGGTCCAGCCGTCCGTGGCGCTGGGCAATGCCGGCAAACATCTCGGCCACTGATTCCGGCTTGGAGACGTCACAGACATGGCCGTCAAAACCATGCGCCGTGCTCAGCTCGCCTACGCGCTCGACCCGCCGCCCGCAAATTACCACGCGCCAGCCGTCCTCAACCAGACCCCGCGCCACCCCCAACCCGATTCCCGATGTCGCACCTGAAACCAGCGCCACTTTGTCCACGGCCACGTCACTCTCCTTATGGGGTCCACCACTTCGCCACAGATTGGGCAGGTCGCCACATTCTAGGCATGGCAGGCGGTCCCCGACCAGACATCCAGCCTCGAACGCCCCGAAAACCTGGAATTTTAACGAATTCTTCAGCTGGCTTAACAGTCCGTTTCCAGGTGTGTGCTGAATCTGCAACAACCGCCGCGCAACCACATTGTGACAACCCCAAAACCGGCTTGCCGCGATTGCGTCAGCTTTTTGCATGCGTAGAGTGGGTCTTGCGAATCCATGCATGGGATCGTTTGTCGGTCGCAACGCGACGGCAACACACAGCACCACGAATTGTGTGGTCGCGTTTCGACAAACCGCTGGGTAACCGGCACAAAGAATGACTGACTTTGGAGGTCAATTAATGAAACTCAAGAGCCTTATCCTCGGTTCTGTTGCTGCCGCTGGTCTCTCGACCGCTGGCTTCGCTGCCGATCTGGGTGTCCTCACCTCGCTCGACGTCTGTGACTCGCTCGGCATCTCCGGCCTGACCATCTCGTCGGCTGACAACTGCCTGCAGATCACTGGCGGCGTCACCTATGAATTCAACTGGGGCAACTACGACCAGGACTACGTCGCTGTCGGTATCCTCGGTGGCACCGAGACCCGTGGCACCATTGCTCCGGGCGGTGCTGTAGGCTCCGAGCTTGACTGGAAGTCTGACGTTGACGCTTGGCTGCAGTTCGTTGGTACCGCTTCGAGCGACTTCGGTCCTGCTTCGGTCACCATCAAGCTGGACGTCGAAGGCGATCCGCAGATCGAAGTTGAAGACGAAGCTCTCGTCTCCAACCTCGGCTATGACGTTCTGCTCGACACCGCTTTCGTGTCGGTCGGCGACACCACCACCATCATGGCTGGTAAGAAGGGTTCGATCGCTAACTTCGGCGATGACGAGCCGTTCAACTTCCTGGGTCTCTTCGGTTCCGACTGGGCAGACAAGGGCGTGAAGTGGGATATCCTCGACGGTGATCTCGACACCGGTGGTGCTGTGATCCAGGTCGTCTCGGCTGTTGCCGATGGCGTCACCATCAAGGCCGGTCTCGAAAACCTCGATGACTCGATCCCGACCCACGCCGGCACCGCCGTTGGTGTTCTGGAATATGCCGGTGAAGGCATCACCGCTCACGTTACCGGTCTTGCCGGTGGCATCCTCGACGGCACCGTCGATGCTTGGGCAATGCATGCCGGCATCACCGGCACCTTCGATGCCTTCAAGGTTCGTGGCGCTCTGGCTGCCCAGAACGACGGTACCGACACTGCCTGGCACGGCCTGATCTCGGCTCAGGGCACTTTCGACATGTTCACCATCGCCCTGTCGGGTGAAGCTCTGAACGACACCTCGGTTGGTGCGAACACCGACTTCGGCTTCGGCGGCTCCATCGGCGCCACCGTCACTGAAGGCGTGTCGATCAACCTCGGTGGTAAGTACTTCGACTCGAACAACGCTGGTGGCGCTGATGGCTACCAGGTCGCTGCTCAGCTCGTTGCTGCTGTCTCCGAGACCGTCACTGTTACCGGTGAAGTCGGCGTCTATGGCAACATCACTGCCTCGACCTCGGACTTCTACGGTGCTGCTGAACTCGCTTGGGCTCCGGGCGGTGGTTTCACCTCCTCGATCAAGGGCGAAGCTCACCAGAACGGTGCATACCGCGTGACCTTCAAGGCCGCCAAGGAATTCAAGTAATCCTTGGATTACTGCTGAATTCGGAAAGGCCCGGCTCTGCCGGGCCTTTCTTTTTTGGACTACGACGACGAGCCGGCCAATATTTGTTCAATGGTCCTGCGATTGCGGGGCCTTTTTTGTTTTAGGGTGGGGGCATGATCGCGGCTGGTCTTCAATGACAGCCGCCGTTCCTTTTTTCTTTGTCCCTGTCTGCAAATCATCTAACCTTTTGAAAATTGCGGTTTTCCAGTGGATTCGGGATGATCAAGGACCTCGTCAAATGGGTGGCGCCGGGCGTTGTGACAGTCATGGGCGGAACCATCGCGGCCTGGGCCTTGGCGACACCGGCCATGATGGATGGTCTGGGGGCCGAGGGCAGGGCGGCGCTCGACGCTTCCGGATCGTCCTGGGCACATATTGCGATTTCGGGCCGGCAGGTTCGTCTCACCGGAACCACCTCTTCGGACACCGAACGTGAGCTTGCTATCGCTCACTTGACGGCTGTGCCGGGCGTTGTTGCTGTCGAACACGCCGTGACCGTCGCGCCCCTCGCGACGCCATACCGTGTTAATGTAGCCGTTGAAGACGGCGCTTTAAGTCTCTATGGCAGCGTGCCTAACGAGGACATTCGGCAGTCGCTGCTGACCCTGCCCGGACTGGCGGCGGTTGATCTGCAGATTCGCTCCGGCCAACCAGATGAACAGGCCTGGCGCCGAGGCGTAGACTTCGCCCTGGCACAGGCTGACCTCGTGGAGTCGGGGCACTTCGAGTTGACCGGCCTGACGCTCAATGCCTTCGGTCGGGCCCGGTCCGAGCGCGCGCTCGGTCATCTGCAGATGGCATTGTCGGAACTGCCCACCGGCATCAGTAGCGGCCAGATTGCCGTCGAGCCTGTACGCGTTGCGCCCTATACTTGGCGGGCTGAGTTCGATGGCCAGCGCATCGCTATCTCTGGCCATGTTCCGGAGGAAAAGCTGGTCGATCGCCTGCGGCTGGCGGACGTTGCAGGGGTGCCGATTGCCACCGGTCTTTCCCTGGCCTCGGGTGCACCCGCAGGGTTCGCTGAGCAGGCCAGCCTTTTGGTAGAGCAGTTGGCCCGTCTCGAATACGGCGAGGCGCGCATCGTCGACGGGGTCAGTCATTTGACCGGCGTGCCCCCCACAGTTGAAGTCGCTCAGGCGGTAACGGAAGCCCTCTCGGGTCCCAATTCCATTGTCGAGCTGCAGCCCCCTCCTGTCGTGGACTATTGGGTCAGCGTCAGCCGCCAGCCGGGCGAGGTATTGGTTTTCGACGGCTATGTGCCTGACGAAAAGACCCGCACGAAACTTGCCGAGTTGGAAGGTGCCGACGTGTCCTTCCTCAAATTCGGTGCCGGGGCGCCCGAAACATACCATCGTGCGGTCGATTTCGGCCTGCAACTGCTCTCGCATCTGTCCGAAGGCCGCTTTGCTTTGGCGGGGGAGGCCGTTTCGCTCTCCGGCTTCGCCCGGACGCCGAGCGATTATCGCGCGGTCCATGCGCTGCTCGGCGCAAATCTGCCCCAGGGGCTGCAACTGGGAGAAATAGCCTTCCAGGCGCCGCCTGCAGCAAGCTACAGCTTTGCTGCGCGTCGCGATGCCAGTGGGGCCGTGACGCTGGAGGGCATGGTGCCGAACCCGCAGGTCGAGGCGGATTTGCTGGCCGCGGCCGGGACGTCGGCAAGCTCACGCCTGAGCTATGCCTCAGGCGAAACACCCAATTTTGCTGCCTCGGCGGAACAGGCACTGCAGTTTCTGCCTTGGCTCAGGACGGGCGTTGTTCGCTATGACAGCGGCGTCTGGACAATCGAAGGCGAGCCGGCCTCCGCAATCGACAAGGGGTCGATCGAAACCGAGTTCGCCGTCCGGGGTCTCGCGCAATCCGGCTGGAGCATCGCACTGACGGCCCCGCCGCCAGAACCCGTGCTTGCGGACCCATTCACCTGGTCGGCAGAACGTTTGCCAGATGGCAGCTTCCTGTTTGCGGGCAATGTTCCGGCGGCCGCGCTGCAGTCCTATCTCAAGGTTCACGTCGGTACGCGCGTCACCGACACCACGCGCCTGGCTCTGGGGGCTCCTGACAATTTCGCTGCTGAGGCCCGGGCCGCAGTCGATGCACTGCTCCTACTGCAGCAGGGCAGGGCTGCCTTCGATGGGTCCCGATGGGCCCTTGTCGGCGAGGCCGAAACGGCGGCCGCGCGCAACGCCAGTCTTGAACTGGTGAGCGCCTTGTCGCTGACCGACGATGCCGATATCGCGGCGCCCGACGCCACCAGCAATGAGCCCTATGTCTGGTCTGCGCGAAAAACTGCCGATGGCAGCGTTACCTTTGAAGGCGCCGTGCCGGCTGAATCTCTGCAGCGCTTTCTGGCGGTGCGTGGCGGGACACTTGTGACCGACAGCACGGTGATCCAGCCCTATGCGCCCGATGATTTCGCGAGCGATGTGCTGCAGGCGCTCGACCTCCTGGCTTTGCTGGCAGAGGGCGATGTCGCCTTTGATGGCACAAACTGGTCGGCCAGCGGCACGGGCCTTTCGCCTGATATCGGCCCGAGCGCTGGCGCAGTCCTTGGCACAGCCGCGCCCCGCTGGACGCTGGCTCTGTCAGATCCTGAGCCGGCTCCTGTAGAATCCGAAGAGGCGCAAACACCCGTCGCCGTGGCCACGCCGGAGCCGGTCGTTGAAGCGGTACCGGCAGAGGCCGCGACAGGACCCGAAACCGCTGCGGCGGTCGACCCCAGCTACGCGTTCACCGCCACGCGCTCGGCCAACGGCCCGGTAATCCTTGCCGGCTCGGTTCCGGCTGAGGCCACAGCCCGCTATGCCGCGACGCTCACGGGCGGTGATATGGACCAGTTGCAGGTACAGGACGGCGCGCCCGAAGGCTTTGCTGGCGATCTGCAGGCCGGGCTGCGCGCTTTGATGCAGTTGCAGGCCGGGCAGCTTGCGCTTGTCGATGGCAACTGGACGCTCTCCGGCGAGGCGCCGTCATCGGCGGCCAAAGCCAACGTGGATGCGCAGTTCGCCGAGCTTGGGTCGAACTGGACCACCTCGATTGCCGCGCCGAGCAACCTGGCACTCTGCCAGGCCGCCCTGGCAGAGCTTTCGGCTCACAACGCGATATTGTTCCAATCCGGCGCTGCGATCATTTCTGCAAGCGCCACGGCTGAACTGGACGCGTTTGCTGACGCTCTGAGCCAGTGCCCGAACGCCGCCATAGATGTCGAAGGCCATACCGATAGTGACGGAGACGATCAGCGCAATCTGGCGCTGTCCGTGGCCCGGGCCGAGGCAGTCGTAAATGCCCTGATCGAACGCGGCATTGCGCCCGAGCGGCTCTATGCCATCGGCTATGGCGAGACGCAGCCGGTTGCCGATAACGCCACTGCAGACGGCAAGCGACAGAACCGCCGCATCGTCGTTTCGGTCCGCGCGGCTGGCGGTCCGGTCTGATCGGGCTGGCGGAGATGGCTCAGCTCTGGACTACATTGCTGTTCCTCCTGACCTACTACTGGCCCTATATGGCCGCCGCAGCTTTGGTTGGCCTGGTCACGGGCTGGCTGAGCCTGAGCCAGGGGGAACAGGGGTGATTCCTCTCGAACACATCATCGAAATCGCCTTGCTGATTCTGGCCGCCTATCTTGCCGGCTGTGTATTGGGCTATGGCGCGCATCGGGCGTTTCGCGCCCATTTGCATCGCCCGCGCTTTGCCAGGGCGGCAGAACTGCCCGACGCGCTCGCCGCCGTGGTGGAACAGGCCGATCCGCCACCCCCTCGCCGTTCTGCGGCACGCCGCCTGGCCGGTGCCGTCGAGCGCGAAGATGCAGTGCCGGTTCCTCAAAAGGCCACGGCGCAGCAACGCCCGCCCGGGCTTCCTGCGCCACGCGAGGGCAAGGGCGACAATCTTCGCGCGATCAAGGGGATAGGGCCGAAAACGGAATCAGCGCTCAATGATCTGGGTATCTATCATTACGACCAGATCGCGGATTGGTCGGGCGCTCATATCGACTGGCTGGAAGGGCGCATTGCGGTCAAGGGCCGTATCCGCCGTGAACAATGGGTCGAGCAGGCCGTGCTCCTCGCCACCGCAACGGTCTGACCCTCAGGCCGCCCGCCTCTTGCCCACGCCCACCTGAAATACAAATTCCGCCACCGCCTCGATTTCGGCCTGCTGGTCGAACAGGGCAGGCGAGCCCTGTCCGGCAATGGTGAGGGCAATTGCGTCCGGGCGGCGGCTGACCATTTCGTCATAGGTCTCGCGGCGCAACTGGTCGGTCAATTGCGTGCGCAGCAGCATCAGCGGTGCACAATTGAGCGCGTCATAGAGCGGCCACTGCGCCACCAGCACGTCGTCAAAGCCGATATCCTTGATCTGGTCCAGCAGGCGCGGGTCAAACAACGGGCGCGCGCGGCCGCGCTTGTCGAACCAGTGGCTGCGCAGGGCCAGAGCGTCCAGCTCCGCTTCTGAATGCCCCGGATAGTCTCCGCCCAGCATGCGCCGGAACCCGCTGGTAACGGCCTTGGCACCGCGCAGCCCTTCGACATGCGTCAGATTGTTGCGCAAGCGCACAATGCCGCGGGAATCGGTCACGGGGCCGGAATCGAGCAATATCGTGCCCCCAACCAGCAGGGGATGCTTTGTCGCCAGGGCCATGACCACCTGGCCACCATGACCCTGCCCGAGCAGCACAGCCCTCTCGATGCCCAGGGCGACAATCAGGTCGGCGACGTCATCTGCATCGAGCAGTGTGCTGTAAGGGGTTTTGCGGGGCCGGTCGTCAGCGCGTCCCCTTCCGGGAAGATCGACCAGCACCATCGGCCAGTTTCCGCTGCCCAGTCGCTGGAAATGCGCCGCAAATGCGGAAAAATCACTCATGTTGCGATGGTAGCCGGCCAGGCAAACCAGCGGCATGCGGCCGGAGTGGAAATCGCCTCTGAGATTGACTGCCGCTCGCGTGCGCCCGTCGCGCAGGAGAATATGGGTCACCGGCAGTCCGGCGAAGGTTGGGTGCTCCCGGGGGATCTTGCGCTGGCGGGTGAAGAACGGCTCCATATTCTGATTTATCCGCGCCATGTGCGCCAAAACAAGGCGTTTCACGCCGCTTGTGGCGCGGCGCTGTTGAAAGTATGGTGCGCCGCGTTCGGCACCGACCGGTTCCGGACCAATCACACATTACCGATCTGCACCGGCCGGCGAGCCGGACCCCAATTGAGGAATACCGACAAAATGCTGCGAGGTTCGATTACGGCGCTCATCACCCCCATGCGCGATGGGGTTGTTGATGAGAAAGCCTTCGCCAGCTTTGTCGAGTGGCAACTTGCCGAAGGTACGCATGGTCTGGTTCCCGTGGGAACAACCGGTGAAAGCCCCACCGTAAGCCATGAAGAACACCGCCGCGTCGTTGAAATCTGCATTGAAGTCGCCAATGGGCGGGTGCCGGTCGTGGCGGGTGCGGGGTCCAATTCGACCGCTGAGGCTGTGTCGCTGGCCAGGTTCGCAGAAAAGACTGGCGCCAACGCCGTGCTTTCGGTGGTGCCCTATTACAACAAGCCCAACCAGGAAGGCCTGTTCCAGCATTTCTCCGCGATTGCCAGCGCCATCGGCATCCCGGTCGTGCTCTACTCCGTTCCGGGTCGCACCATTGTTGATCTGACCGTGGACACCATTGCCCGCCTGCGCGACGCCCACGCCAATATCATCGGCGTCAAGGACGCTACCGGCAGCATGGAGCGCGCCACCATGCAGCGCAACAAGCTGGGCAAGGATTTCATCCTGCTTTCGGGCGATGACAGCACGGCCCTTGGCTTCAACGCCCATGGCGGTCACGGCTGTATCTCGGTCACGTCCAATGTCGCACCCCGCCTTTGCGCGCAGATGCAGGAGCTCTCGCTCTCGGGCGACTTCGCAGCCGCGCGCGACATCAACGACAAGCTGGCCTATCTGCACAAGGACCTGTTCATGGAGCCCAATCCGGCTCCGGCGAAGTATGTCGCCAACCGGCTGAACCTCTGTGCCAACGAAATGCGGCTGCCGCTGACACCGGTCAGCAAGCCCACGCAGGACGCCATGGACTTTGCAATGCGCCATGCAGGCCTTATCTAGGTCTGATGGCAACCAAGAACGACAAGAACAAGAATGGATGGATCAGCCACGGACAGGTGGCTGAAAACCGTCGCGCGCGCTTCGATTACGAGATCGGCGATACCATGGAGGCCGGCATTGTCCTGACCGGCACCGAGGTGAAATCGCTGCGTCTGGGCAAGGCACAGATCGCGGAGTCCTATGCGTCACCCGAGCGGGGCGAACTCTGGCTGATCAACGCGCATATCCCCGAATATCTGCAGGCCAACCGCTTCAACCACGAGGAAAAGCGCCCCCGCAAACTCCTCGTGTCCAAAAAACAGCTGGCCAAGCTCGACCAGGAAGTGGCCCGCTCAGGCAACACCATCGTGCCGCTCAAGCTCTATTTCAACGACCAGGGCAAGGCCAAGCTGCTGATCGGCGTCGGCAAGGGCAAGAAGAACTACGACAAGCGCGCCACCAGCCGCGAGCGCGACTGGAACCGCGACAAGGCCCGCATCATGAAAGAAGGTGGCCGAGGCTGACTTCGCCGACGGTTCGCGAAGCGAAGGCCTGGCTCCGGTGGAGCCGGGCAAGTCAAGAAGGCCATGAGAGCTATGCTCAAGTGGCGAGGCCCGAAGGGCAAATCTCTCCGGTGGAGAGATTTGAGGTGAGCAAGCCATGAGAGCTTCGATCGTCCCGCAGGGCAAATCGCGCCAGTGGCGCGATTTGAGCGAACAAGGCTCGAGTGGCGGGCGTCTTTCAGGCCTCGACGGGCTTCTGCACCTGTGGCCGCCCGACGGTCTTGGCGAGGTCGGCCACGTCCATGAAAAAGTCGGCCTGACGCCGCAGATCATCGGAAATCATCGGCGTCGATGTCGTCAAGGTGGAAACCACCGTCACCCGTTTGCCCCGGCGCTGCAGCGAGGCCACCAGCGCGGTGAAATCGCCATCGCCGGAAAACAGCACAAGGTGGTCGTAATAGGGGGCCTGTTCGAGCGCATCCACGGTCAGCTCGATATCCATATTGCCCTTCACCTTGCGGCGGCCCAGGGAGTCTGTGAACTCCTTGGCCGGCTTGGTCACGACCGTGTAGCCATTATAGTCCAGCCAGTCGATAAGCGGCCGGATCGAGGAATATTCCTGATCCTCAACCAGGGCCGTGTAGTAGTTGGCGCGCAGCAGATACGCCTTGGCGCTGAACTCGGCCAGCAGCTTGCGATAGTCGATGTCGATGCCGATTGCTTTGGATGTCGCATAGAGATTGGCGCCGTCGATGAACAAGGCGATTTTCTCGCGTGGATCAATGGCCATGATGAACACTCCCTTGGGGCGGGGGATTGCCGATTTTAAAAATGCCGTCAAAGACGGGCGCTTTAATAAATTCCGCCGATACCCTTAAATCTTAAATTCGGTATTCGCACATTATCGCCTGCCCGTAAAGCGGCGTTCACAATACCGTCGTCTGGCAGGCAAGCCTTGTCATCGGGTCTGCCATCGTGTATTGCGGCCCTTTATTCCCCCCAAGTGTGGAGACGTTCGTGGCCCGCGTCACCGTTGAAGACTGCATTGAAAAGGTCGAAAACAGATTCGATCTCGTCCTCATGGCCGCCCATCGCGCGCGCATGATTTCCTCCGGCGCCCAGATTACGGTGCCGCGCGATAACGACAAGAATCCGGTCGTTGCCCTGCGTGAAATCGGCGATGCGACCATTTCGCCGGAAGATTTGCACGAGGACCTGATTCACTCGCTGCAGAAATATGTCGAGGTCGATGAACCCGAAAACAGCGCTGCCCCGATGATCGAGAGCGCCGGCGACGACGACGCCATCAATTTCGACACCATCAGCGAAGAAGAACTGCTGCGCGGCATCGAGAGCCTGGCTCCGCCGGAGCGCCGGGACGACTAGGCCGCGTCCTGCAAATCGCTCCAGTGGAGCGATTTGAGCGGACTAGGCCATGAGAGCTATGCTCGAATGGCATGCACCGGCCTTGCGGCGCACAGTGTTCCAATTATATCAGGGAGCGTCCGGTATGAGCCGGGCGCTCTTTTCATTTCTGTTACAGGCGCTAAGCTTGCACCTGCGAGCGAGCGGCTAAATCCATGATGCGTCAGTACGAGCTTGTCGAGCGGGTTCAGGCTTACAACCCGAACGCCGATGAGCAATTGTTGAACAAGGCCTATGTGTACGCCATGCAGAAGCATGGCTCGCAGAAGCGTGCCTCGGGCGACCCCTATTTCAACCATCCGCTCGAAGTGGCGGCCATCCTGACCGAGCTCAAGCTCGACGACGCCTCGATCGCGGTGGGCCTGCTGCACGACACCATCGAGGATACTGACGCCACGCGCGCCGAAATCGATCAGATGTTCGGCGGCGAGATCGGCACCATTGTCGATGGGCTGACCAAGATCGAACGGCTCAATCTGGTCAGCCGCGAAGAAGCGCAGGCCGAAAACCTGCGCAAGCTCTTGCTGGCCATCAGCCAGGATGTGCGCGTGCTGCTGGTCAAACTGGCTGACCGCCTGCACAACATGCGCACTCTGCAGTTCATGGCGCCCGAAAAGCAGCGGCGTATTGCGCAGGAAACCATGGATATCTATGCCCCGCTGGCCGGGCGCATGGGTATGCAGGACATGCGCAATGAGCTTGAGGATCTCAGCTTTCGCATCCTCCAGCCCGATCACTACCGGGCGATCACGGCGCGCCTGGAACAGATGCAGGCGGACAACCGCGAGACCATCGATACCATCACGGCAGAATTGACGGAGCGCTTGAGCGAGGCCGGCATCGCCGCGCGGGTCAAGGCGCGGGTCAAATCGCCCTATTCGATCTTCTCGAAAATCGAGCGCAAGTCGATAGCGCTCGAACAGCTTTCCGACATGATCGGCTTCCGCGTCATCGTCGGTTCGACCGAGGAATGCTACCGCACGGTCGGGCTGATCCACACGACCTGGAAGGTCGTGCCGGGACGCTTCAAGGACTATATCTCGGTCCCCAAGCACAATGACTACCAGTCCATCCACACCACCATTGTCGGGCCCAGCCGCCAGCGCGTCGAGCTGCAAATCCGCACCGAGGACATGGACCGCATCGCCGAGTTCGGCATCGCCGCCCACGCGCTGTACAAGGATGGCGCATCGGCCAATCTGGGTCGGATCGAGATGGAATCGCATGCCTATGGCTCGCTGCGCCAGACCATCAGCCATTTGACCTCGGGCATTTCGACTGAAGACTTCCTTGAATACACCAAACTCGAACTGTTCCAGGACCAGGTCTTCTGCTTCACCCCGCGCGGGCGGCTGATCGCCCTGCCGCGCGGCGCCACGCCCATCGACTTCGCCTATGCGCTGCACACTGACATTGGCGATACCTGTGTCGGCGCCAAGATCAATGGCCTCATCCTGCCGCTCGTCACCCAGCTTCGCTCGGGCGACGAGGTGGAAATCCTGCGCGACCAGAACCACCGCCCACCCTCGAACTGGATCGGCATTGCCGCGACCGGCAAGGCCCGCGCCGCCATTCGTCGCGCCGTGCGCCAGGCCGCCGCGCAACGCGCCTATGCCCTGGGCGAACATGTGCTCAGCATGATGCTGGAACGCGAAGGTGTCATGCTCGACGAGAGCGAGGGCACCACGCTCGCCGAGGCGCTAGAATACGGCAACAAGCGCGACCTGCTGGTCGCCGTCGGTGAGGGGAAAGTTGGTTCCGAACCGCTCGCCGCTGCCCTGGCGCAGATCAAGGGTATCCGCAAGCGCCGCCGCAAGCTCGACCTGCCCGTTGCCGACACCGCCGATGGCTGGTTTGCCCTGCGCTCGACCGATCAATTCCGCTTCCGGGTTCCGGGTGGGCAACGCCCCGGCTCACGCGCCAAGGCGGCGCTGGCGCAGCTGGACTTCCATACGCCGGTGACGATTTCGGGGGAGGGGATTGTCCCTGGCGACCGCCTTGTGGGCATTCTCGAACCGGATAACCCGCTTGTGGTCTATCCAATCCATTCCGAAGCGCTGACCGCCAAGCATGACAGCGACGTTGCCTGGGTCGATGTCCGCTGGAATCTCTCCAAGGGCGAGGAGAAGGCCTATTCGACCGTCATCTCCATGGAATCGGTCAACAAGCCGGGCTCGCTGGCGCAGATCTCCTCGGCCATCGCGGCGTGTGACGCCAACATCAACAATCTGGTCATGCGCATGATCTCGCCGGACTTTCACCAGATGATCTTCGAAATCGAAGTGCGTGACCTTGCGCAACTGACGGATGTTCTGGCAACGCTCAAGCGCAGCCCCGGCCTCAGCGCGGTCCAGCGCGCCGGCCTGCGTGAGGCAGGAATGATTTCGACCCTCGAATGGGACGGCAATATCGATAGGAGCGCGCGCGATGGATAAGGACCAGGTTCTGCAGATTTTCCGTGATTGCGGAGCCATGCTGGAGGGACATTTCATCCTCTCTTCCGGCCTGCGCTCGCCGGTGTTTCTGCAAAAGGCCAAGGTCTTCCAATATGCGGAACAGACTGAAAAGCTCTGCGCCGCCCTGGCTGCGCGCATCAGGACCGAAGTGCCCGGGGTGACCAAGGTCGTCTCCCCTGCCATTGGCGGCATCATCCCCGGCTATGAAACAGCCCGGCAGCTCGGTGTCCCCGCGCTCTATACCGAACGTGTGGAAGGTCAGTTCGAACTGCGCCGCGGTTTTGAGATCGGTCCCGAGGACAAGGTGATTGTGGTCGAGGACATTGTCTCGACCGGGCTATCCATCCGCGAATGTGTCGACGCCCTGAAACGCATCGGCGCCAATGTGGTGGCTGCCGCCTGCCTGATCGATCGCTCGGGCGGCGAGGCCGATGTCGGCGTGCCGCTGGTCAGCCTGATCGAATTCAAGGTCCCGGCCTATCCGGCCGATCAACTACCACCCGAACTGGCCGCGCTTCCCCCGGTCAAGCCCGGCAGCCGCGGCATACAGGGGGTCAAATGATCGTCGGCCTGGGTTCCGACCTCATCCAGATACACCGCGTCCAGCAGACGCTGGACCGCCACGGCGCGCGATTCACCAATCGCTGCTTCACCGAGATCGAGCAGAAGAAGTCCGACCGGCGCGCCCAGCGCGCCGCCTCCTATGCCAAGCGTTTCGCGGCCAAGGAGGCGTGTTCCAAGGCCCTTGGCACCGGCATTTCCTGGGGTGTCTATTGGCGCGACATGGGCGTGGTCAACCTGCCCTCAGGCAAGCCGACCATGCAATTGACCAATGGTGCGGCCAGGGCTCTGGCGCGCCTTGTTCCCGAGGGGCACGAGCCCCATATTCATCTCACCATCACCGACGATGCCGGTCTTGCCCAGGCCTTCGTCATTATCGAAGCCCTGCCGATCCGCTGAACCCCGCCTTGCAGCGTCATCAAGCAAGTTGACCCCAGGCGGCCAAACGCCTAACGCTTCGGCACCGCATCCCCGGGAAAAGCCATGAACCAGCCCGCCGACAAGTCCGCCAACAAGTCCGCCACCAATGAATGGGTGGAGACCTTCGTGGTCATCATTGAGGCGCTGCTGATCGCCATTGTCCTGCGGTTCTTCCTGTTCCAGCCGTTCTCCATCCCCACCGCCTCGATGCAGCAGACGCTGATGATCGGGGACTACTTCGTGGCCAACAAATTTGTCTGGGGCTACGGCAAGCATTCCTTCTCGCTGGGCCGCTACGGCAATTTCACCCTGCTCGATTTCGAACTGCCCATCGCCAATCGCATCCTGGGGCGTGAGCCCAATCGCGGCGACATTGCCGTGTTCCGTCCCGTTCCCCAAACCATGGAATACATCAAGCGTGTGGTCGGCCTCCCCGGAGACCGCATCCAGATGCAGGGCGGGCGTCTCTACATCAATGGCGAGATGGTCGAGCGCGAAATGGTCGGAACCACGATGGATACCGACAGCAATGGCGATACCCGCGAGGTCACGGTCTATCGCGAAACCTTCCCCGAAGGCACCACGCACCTGATCCAGGAAATCGGCGACAATCTCTCGCTCGACAACACGCCCGAATATGTCGTGCCCGCGGGCCATTATTTCATGATGGGCGACAATCGCGACCGCTCCGCCGACAGCCGTGTGCTGAGCCAGGTGGGCTATGTCCCCTCGGTCAACCTGATCGCCAAGGCCGAAGCGCGCTTCTTCTCGATCAAGGACAACCTGCCGCCCTGGCAGATCTGGCAGTGGCCCGCCAATGTGCGCTGGGACCGCATGTTCCGCTCCGTCTATGGCGACACGCCGTATGACACCACGGCCAGCCAGTGAGCCGGCGCGACAAGACCCACGAAAAGCTCCAGTTCCGGCTCGGCTACCGCTTCGCCGATCCGGACCTGCTGGATCGCGCGCTCACCCATTCAAGCGCCATTTCGCCCGGCAAGCGCATCGAGCGCTCCTATCAGCGGCTGGAATTCCTCGGCGACCGCGTCCTGGGCCTGGTGGTCGCCGATATGCTGTATCGCCGCTATCCCAAGTCGAACGAGGGTGAGCTGAGCCGCTCGCTCAACACCCTTGTGCGCAAGGAAACCTGCGCCGAAATCGCCCGCCAGCTCGATCTGGGCAAGGAGATGATCCTGGGCGAGAGCGAAGCGCGTTCCGGCGGCGCCGACAAGGACGCCATTCTGGGCGACATCACCGAAGCCATCATCGGTGCCATCTATCTCGATGGTGGCCTCGAGCCGGCCCGCGGCTTCATTGAGCGGCTGTTCGAGGAATTTCTTGCCGACGGCCAGGCCAATCGCGCGGACGCCAAGACGACCCTGCAGGAGTGGGCGCAGGCGCGTGGCCTCGAACCGCCATCCTATGTGCTGGTCGGGCGCACCGGACCGGACCATGCGCCTGAGTTCACCATCGGCATCGACCTGGCCGGCTTTGCGCGCATTGAGGCCATTGGTCCCTCCAAGAAGATTGCCGAACACCGCGCCGCCGAACTATTTCTGGTCGACCAGAAGGTCTGGAAACCCAAGTCATGAACACGCCAACCGAACTCGCTGACACGTCTTGCGGCTTCATCGCCCTGGTCGGCGCGCCCAATGCCGGCAAGTCGACCCTGCTCAACGCGCTGGTCGGCACCAAGGTGTCCATCGTCACCCACAAGGCCCAGACCACGCGGTCCCAGGTGCGTGGCGTGCTGACCCTGGACCAGGCGCAGCTGGTGTTCGTCGATACCCCCGGCATCTTCGCGCCGAAAAAGCGCCTTGAGCGCGCCATGGTCGAAAACGCCTGGGGCGGGGCAGGGGACAGCGACATCGTCGCCTTCCTCATCGACGCCGATCGCGGCGTAACACCCGAGATCGAGACCTTGCTCGAGGGGCTGGAAAACATCCGGCAGCCCAAGGTGCTGATCCTGAACAAGATCGACACCGTCAAGCATGAAAGCCTGCTGGCCCTCAGCCAGACCCTCAACGACCGCCTGCGCTTTGAAGCCACCTTCATGCTCTCCGCCCTCAAGGGCCATGGCGTTCAGGACTTCATCGACTGGTGCGTCAAGCATATCCCGCCCGGCCCCTGGCACTTCCCCGAAGATCACCTCACCGACCTCACCATGGCCATTACCGCGGCCGAGGTGACGCGCGAAAAGCTGTTCCTGCGCGTGCATGACGAAATCCCCTACAACTCCACGGTTGAAACCGAGAGCTTCAAGATCCAGAAGGACGGCTCGTACAAGATCGACCAGGTCGTCTATGTGTCCCGCGAGAGCCACAAGAAGATTGTGCTCGGCGCGGGCGGACAGACCATCAAGGCCATCGGCGCGGAAAGCCGCAAGGAACTGATGGCCATGTACGACGTGCCCATCCATCTGTTCTTGTTCGTCAAGGTCCGCGAAAAATGGGCCGACGATCCGGAGCGCTATCAGGAAATGGGCCTGGAATTCCCGCATGGGAAGAAGTGACTTTCTATTCCTCTCCCCATCGGGGAGAGGGTGGATCGGCCGGAGGCCGAAACGGTTGAGGGGGATTGCCGCTACGCTCCCCTCATCCGGCGCTGGCGCGCCACCTTCTCCCCCAGGGGGAGAAGAATAGGGCGGAGCCCTACAATGGAATGGACCGGTGAAGCCCTTCTTATAGGCGTCCGCCGCCACGGCGAAACCAGCATCATTGCCGATGCCATGGTCGCTGGGCGGGGCCGCTATATGGGCCTCATCCGGGGCGGTCGCTCGGCAAAACTCGCCGCTACCCTCCAGCCCGGCAACACCGTCCAGCTCACCTGGCGCGCCCGCCTCGAAGATCATCTCGGCACCTTCACGGTCGAACTGCTTCAGGCCCGCGCCGCCGGTCTGATCGTCGACCGCAAGCGCCTCTATCTCGCCCAGACCATTTTCGAGCATTTGCACCTGCTGCCCGAGCGCGACCCGCATGATCGCCTGCTGGGCATGGCATTAAAGCTCATCGACCTCGAGCCCGATGGCGCGGCCCTGGCGCGCTTCGAGCTCACCTTGCTCGACGAACTCGGCTTCGGCCTCGACCTCAGCTCTTGCGCGGCAACAGGCGTCACCGACGACCTCACCCATGTCTCGCCCAAGTCCGGGCGCGCCGTCTCCCGGACCGCCGCCGAGCCCTATAAGGACCGCCTGCTGCCGCTCCCGAGCTTCCTGGCCGCGCGCGGCAATGCCTCGCCCGACGATATTCGCAAGGCCTTCCGGCTCACCGGGCATTTCCTCGACATGCATCTCTGGTCCGCCCGCCAGATCGATCCACCGCCCACGCGCGAACCGCTGATCGAGATGTTGAGCCGAGAATAGGTCGCCCTCAAATGACGCCTTGCGCCACCTTCTCCCCCAGAGGGAGGTGAACCGTAACGTGCTCGCTTTTGTTCCTCTCCCCATCGGGGAGAGGGTGGATCGGCCGAAGGCCGAGACGGGTGAGGGGGCTTGGCCGTCCTGGGCACAAGAAGTCCCCGAAAACCGGGCAAAACTTGCCCCTAAGCCGTGCCAATACCTGCCGCCCGCTATACTCTGCTCCTGATTCGTTCCCATGAACTGAGCCCAGCATGTCCGACGCCGATACCCTTCCACCGCCAGACGATCACCGCATTGTCGATCTCAAGCAGGCGCTTGAAGAGCGGTATCTGAGCTACGCCCTCTCGACCATCACCCAGCGCGCTCTGCCCGATGCCCGCGACGGCCTCAAGCCCGTGCATCGCCGCATCATCCATGCCATGCGCCTTTTGCGGCTCGATCCGAACCAGGGCTACAAGAAGTCCGCCCGCATCGTCGGCGACGTGATCGGTAAGTTCCACCCCCATGGCGACCAGTCGATCTATGACGCGCTGGTGCGCCTGGCGCAGGATTTCGCCCTGCGCTATCCGCTGGTCGACGGCCAGGGCAATTTCGGCAATATCGATGGCGATAGCCCGGCGGCCATGCGCTACACCGAAAGCCGCATGACCGATGTGGCGACGCGCCTGCTCGAGGGCATCACCGAGAACGCCATCGATTTCAAGCCGACCTATGACGGCGAGGACGAAGAGCCTGTCGTGCTCCCGTCCAACTTCCCGAACCTCCTGGCCAATGGCTCCACCGGCATCGCCGTGGGCATGGCGACCTCGGTGCCGCCCCACAATGTGGTCGAACTCTGCAATGCCGCCCTCAAGCTGATCCATAATCCTTCGGCCACTACAGAAGAGCTGATCCACCCCGATCCGTCCGCGCCGCCGAGCATGGACGATCTGATCCGCGGCCCCGATTTCCCCACCGGCGGCCAGATGGTCGAAAGCCGTTCATCCATCGTCCAGTCATACGAGACCGGCCGTGGCGCCTTCCGCCATCGCGCCATCTGGGAGAAGGAGGAAAAGGGCAGGGGCGTCTATCAGATCGTCGTTACCCAGATCCCCTATGGCGTGCAGAAATCGCGTCTGGTCGAAAAGATCGCCGAGCTACTGCTGGCCAAAAAGCTGCCGCTGCTCAAAGACGTTCGAGACGAGAGCGCCGACGATATCCGCCTTGTGCTCGAACCGCGTGCCGGCACTGTCGATGCTGTCATCCTCATGGAGCAACTCTTCAAGCTCACCGAGCTCGAACTGCGCTTCAGCCTCAACCTCAACGTCCTCGACCACGGCACCACGCCGCGCGTGATGAGCCTGGCCGACGCGCTGCGCGCCTGGCTCGATCATCGCAAGGTCGTGCTGGTGCGCCGCTCCGAGCACCGGTTGGAGCAGATCGCCAATCGCCTTGAAGTGCTCGAAGGCTATATCATTGCCTACCTCAACCTTGATGAGGTGATCCGCATTATCCGCGAGGAGGATGATGCCAAGGCGAGCCTGATTGCGGCCTTCAACCTCACCGACAACCAGGCCGAAGCCATCCTCAATATGCGCCTGCGGTCCTTGCGCAAGCTCGAAGAAATCGAGCTGCGTCAGGAGCACAAGAACCTCACCGAGGAAAAGGGCAAGCTCGAAGCTCTTCTGGCCTCCGACAAGCGGCAATGGGGCGAGATCGCCAAGCAGGTCGAAACGCTCAAGAAAGCCTATCCGCTGTTTGAGGCAGATGGCACCACGCCGCACGCCTTGGGCGCTCGCCGGACCATCTTCGGCTCGGCGCCGGCTGCGGACGCTGCCGAGGTCTTCGAAGCGATGATCGAGCGCGAGCCGATCACTGTCGTTCTGTCCGAGAAGGGCTGGATTCGCGCGCCCAAGGGCCACAACGCACCGGCCGACGAGAAAAGCTTCAAGGCCGGCGACCGGCTCAAGCTCGCCATCAACTGCGAAACCACCGACAAGCTTCTGATGCTCACCACAGGTGGCAAGGTCTATACCTTGGGCGCCGACAAGCTGCCTGGCGGCCGTGGCCAGGGTGAGCCGGTGCGTATCATGGTTGATATCGAGGAGGGACAGGACATTGTCGACCTCTTCGTCTACCGCCCCGGCAAGCAGCGCATCATCGCCTCATCGGTCGGCTACGGCTTCATCGTCAATGAAGACGACCTCATCGCCAATACCCGCAAGGGCAAGCAGATCCTCAATGTGTCGCTCCCGGACGAGGCGCGGCTTATTGTGCCTTGTGACGGCGATCGTGTGGCTGTCATCGGGCAGAACCGCAAGCTCCTTGTCTTCCCCCTGACCCAGCTCGCCGCCATGGCGCGTGGCAAGGGCGTTCGCCTGCAGCGCTACAAGGATGGTGGCATTTCCGACATCAAGACCTTCTACGCCGCCGACGGTCTTACCTGGACGGACAGCTCCGGTCGCACCTATTCCAAGCCCACCGAGAAACTGGTCGACTGGATCGGCGACCGCGCCAGCGCCGGCCGCCAGCCCCCGACGGGCTTCCCGCGGAACAACAGGTTTGTTGGGTGAGGCTCGTCTGCGCAGCAGCGTATCGCTCCGGTGGAGCGACACGAGAGCCGAACGCCCGGAGAGCTATGCTCGCAGGGCCGGACGACGCCTCAACAAACACGGACCCTTACCTCTCCCTCTGGGGGAGAGGTCGGCGCGCAGTGCCGGGTGAGGGGGCCTTGCGCCGGAATCAGCATCTGAACCGGCGCGCCTAACAACCTCTGGAGACTCATCAAAAGTGATCCGCCACATTGTCCTTCTCCGCTTCCGTCCAGAAATCACGGTTGCTGAAAAGTCCGCGATCTACGCCGAACTTGAATCTCTGCGTGAACTGGTCCCCGGCTTCCTGGGCATGAGCTATGGTGCCAATGCCTCCCCGGAGGGGTTGCATCAGGGCTACACCGAGGGATTCACCATGGATTTTGCTGACGAGGGCGCGCGTGATGCCTATCTCGTTCATCCGGCCCACAAGGCCGCGGGAGGCCGCATGGTCGCCACGCTCGAGGGTGGGCGCGATGGCCTCGTCGTTTTCGATATGGTGGTGTGAGCGCTACTCTTCCAGCCGGGTCCAGCCCAGTGAACCGCGCTGTACCTCCAGCGGCCGGTAGTCGCCCTTATAGGCCATTTTGGGCGAATCCTTCACCCAATAGCCGAGATACACATAGCTGAGGCCGGCCGAGCGGACCTGGTTGATATGATCAAGGATGAGGAATGTGCCCATGCTGCGCTGGGCCAGGTCCGGATCATAAAAGGAATAGACCATGGAGAGCCCGTCGGGCATCACATCGGTCAGCGCCACGGCAACGAGTGGCTGGTCAGGCAGGTCGCGCAGCCGGTATTCCACCAGCACCGATTGCACCGGCGTATCCTCGACCATGAATTCATAGTCCTGATAGCTCATCTGGGTCATGCCGCCCCCGGCATGGCGCGTGTCCAGATAGCGCTTGAACAGGTCATATTGCTCTATGGTCGCAACGGTCGGTCGGACCGCGATGCCAATATCGGCATTGGCGCGTCCCACCCTGCGGAAGCGCTTGTTCGGCTCGAATTCCTGCGCCGCGATCCGGACCGACTGGCAGGCGTTGCAGCCTTCACAAGCCGGCCGGTAGATCAGGTTCTGGCTGCGCCGGAAGCCATTGTCGCTCAGCAGATGGTGCAGCATCGTGGCTCGGCGGCCACTCAAATGGGTAAATAGCTTGCGCTCCATCTTCCCGGGAAGATAGGGGCACGGCATTGCGGCTGTCAGAAAGAGCTGGGTTGTTTCCGGCGTCTGGTCGGTCATCACAGACCTATCGCTGCGTATTGGGACAGATTAGCAGTTTTCCTGCCCCTCCCGCAACGCCCTACTCGCCCGAGTGATAGGCATCCTGCTCGGCCATCCGCATGCGTTGCCAATGCCGCAGCATCGGCGAGCGGCGAACCATCAGCGTGCCCATGATAAAGTCGTGGATCATCTGCCGGCGCGGCGTGAACAGGGCGAACAGCAGGGTCACCGGCCAGCAGATCCAGATCGTGATCCAGAACACCAGTGCGTGCAGGATTGCCATCCAGCCATCCAGTGGCTGGCCGCGGGTCGGCGTAAGCACAATGTCCATCATCTGCATACCCACCGTGGCCCGCCGGGCCGATCCAAGTGTGGCGGCGTAATAGATGACGATCGCAGCCGGAATGGCAAAGATCAGTGAAACCCAGGCCAGACCAAATGTGAAGAACCCGAGGATCGTCCCGACAAGACTGATCGCCAGCACCAGAACCGACATCAGGATCACATCGATGATGTACGCGCTCGCGCGCCGCGTCAGCAGCCCCGCGAACAGCTCCGGAGCGGTCGATGGATCGGGAAGGTGGGGGCGGGCGAATGTGTCCTGTGTCATGCAGCACAGATTGTCACGTCACGCCCGTCATACAAGAGGGGCAAGGCACATAAATGTGACCAGTTCAGCTGCCCAGCTTGCGTGCCATCTCCAAGGCGAAATAGGTCAGGACGCCATTGGCACCGGCGCGCTTGAAGGCCCAGAGACTCTCAAGAACGGCGGCATCGCGGTTGATGGCGCCCGCCGCCCCCGCCAATTCGATCATCGCGTATTCCCCGCTCACCTGATAGGCGTAGAGCGGCACATTGAAGGCGTCCCGGGCCCGCCGAATGACGTCGAGATAGGGCAAGCCGGGCTTGATCATGACGCTGTCCGCGCCCTCGGCAATGTCCTGCTCGATTTCGCGCAGGGCCTCGTCGGAATTGGCATAGTCCATCTGATAAGTGCGCTTGTCACCCTTGAGCCGGCTGCCCGAGCCGACTGCCTCGCGAAACGGTCCGTAAAAGCAGGAGGCATATTTGGCGGCATAGGACATGATCTGCACCTGATCGAAGCCCTCGGCATCCATCGCCGCGCGGATGGCGGCGACCCGCCCGTCCATCATGTCCGAGGGGGCAATGATGTCGGCGCCGGCCTGCGCCTGCACCAGCGCCGATTTGACCATGATTTCGACGGTCTCGTCATTGAGGATTTCGCCATCCCGCACCAGCCCGTCCTGGCCGTCGCTGGAATATTCGTCCAGCGCCACATCGGCGATCAGCCCGATTTCGGGCACCGCGTCCTTGATGGCCTTCAGCGCCCGGCACATCAGATTGTCTGGATTATAGGCCTCGGCAGCGCTTTCGCCGCGCAAGTGATCTGGGGTGTTGGGAAAGATCGCGAGGGCCGGAATGCCGGCATCGCGAGCCGACCGGGCCGCCTCGACCATCAGATCGATCGAGAGCCGCTCGACCCCCGGCATGGTCTTGATCTGTGTCTTTTCGTTCTGCCCCTCGATGACAAAGAGCGGCCAGATCAGGTCGCTCGGGCGCAGTTCGGTCTCCCGCACCATGGCCCGGCTCCAGTCGGACTGGCGCAACCGACGCAGCCGCCGGCCGCCAAGAAAGGACATATCGTGCTTGGGCCAATTCTGGGTCATGGGTGCGCTCCTTGTCGGCCTCTAGTTATCAGCGCCGGGCCCCGCCTCCAAGCCGCCGCTTGTCGCAGTTGCCTGGTCGGAGTATCAAGCGCCCATGTTGTTTCAGGCGCCCAGCTTCTCGCTCTATGTTCGGATCGTCGCCATTCTGGCGCTCGTGCTCGGCTTGAGCGACGCCACCCGTCTCCTGGGAATCAACCTCGGCGCACAAAGCCCCATCGCAGCCATGGGCTTTTCGGCCTTCGCTTACCTGGCGGTCTTCTGCCTCGCCAAGCTGTTTGCAGCCGTGGGGCTTTGGATCAAGGCCAGTTGGGGAGCCGTGCTGCTGGTGGGTGTCACGGCGCTGGAACTGGCGCTGTATCTCTTCGGCAGTCCCGATATTCGCATGGGCACGATCGGCTTCGTTGTGCACCTGGTGCTGTTGGCAGCCATTATCGTGATCTTCGCCTTGAGCCTCCGCTTGGCACGCGCGCAAGCCGATTGAGGCTGACAGACAGCGCTCATGGCCAGCCCTTAACACTTGAGAATGGTTACAAGTTTCTCACCTGCAGTAAGGCGCTATTAAGCCAAATTCTCATTGCATTCCAGTAAGATAGTTTTAAGCGTATGCCTTAGGGCGATCTTAGTTGGGTCGCCGTAGTTTGGCCTTATCAGATGCGAAAAATCGCACGTTGAAAACAGTGAGGCAAAAATGGCAATCAAGTCGAACGCGGCCGAGGCGCTCAACCCGGAACGGAGTGAAGGTCTTAAGCCCCTTTACCTGGAAGCTGTCTCCCGCGTGGAGCGTCTCCACCGCCGTCTTCTCGATCTGATCAAAGATGAATTCGACCGCATGGGTTGGGATGACATCAACCCGGTCCAGGCACTGCTGATGTTCAATATCGGCGATGCTGAACTGACCGCCGGTGAGCTCCGCTCCCGCGGCTACTACCTGGGCTCCAATGTCTCGTACAATCTCAAGAAGCTGGTTGAGACCGGTTATATCTTCCAGGAGCGCTCGCGTACTGATCGTCGCTCGGTCCGCATCAAGCTCACCCCCAAGGGCGAGGAAGTGGCCGAGGTGATCGACGAGCTCTATGACCGCCATCTCAAGTCCATCGACAAGGTTGGTGGCCTGGGCGACGAGGAATTCGATGGCCTGAACAAGGCATTGGCCCGCCTCGAACGCTTCTGGGTCGACCAGATCCTCTACAAGCTCTGATCCGGCGGTCCGCAAGGACAGCCCGAAGAGCGGCAGCTGGCGGCATGTGTTGCCTCCATGCCACAACTGCTGGGAAGACGCCGGTCGAAAGGCCGGCGTTTCTTATTTGCGCCGCAAATCTTGGGCAGCTCGATTACCTGGTTGGAAACCATTTGCTGGCATGGCTAGGCATCCCAGGCAGGGTTCACAAGGCGTTGAGCCAGATTGTGGAAAGCGTGGGACCGGTGCTATCGCGCCGAAGGCAGATGGCTGGGCGAATTCTAGGGTGACTCAATGCGGCTGACGCGACGTAACTTCATCAGGTCCATGGCACTTGCAGGGGCCTCTGCGGCGGTTCCGGCCTGGGCGCAGGACTCGCTGTTCGACATGATGTCACGGAGCCGCGTAATCAACGAGGCCGATCCCAACAGCAATACGGCCGCAGCTGCCGCAACCATCGCCACCAACGAGCCTATTCTGTCCTATGACACGCTGCACAACCTGCAGCTGGCAATTTCGCAATACGAACCCTTCGTGGCCGCCGGCGGCTGGGAAGAAATCCCCCAGCGTGCCTTCAAGCTCAATCTGGGCAAATCCGACCCCGCTGTCGTCCAGCTCAAGCGCCGCCTGATCTCGTCGGGTGACATGCCGCTGGTCGAATTTGCCAGCGACATCTTCGATGCTGATACCGATCGCGCCGTGCGCGTGTTCCAGGCCCGTCACGGCCTGATCGTCAATGGCTGGATCGACGAGGCCACCTGGTACGCCCTCAATGTGCCGGCAGCCACCCGCCTGCAGCAGCTCTATCTCAACTACACCCGCGTTCAGAACATGGCGCCGCAGCTGACCGACCGCTACGTGGTCGTGAACATCCCGGCCGCGACCATCGAGGCGGTCGGCGGCGGCATGGTCGAGCAGCGTCACACCGCAGTCGTCGGCCGTGTCGAGCGCGCCACGCCGATCCTGGCCAGCAAGATTCACCAGGTTAATTTCAACCCCTACTGGCACGTGCCTAAGTCTCTGGTCCGGCAGGACCTCACCAAATACATGCTGGAAGATCCGCAATATTTGGCCAAGCAGCACATTTTTATCTATGACGGCAGTGGCAATACCATCGATCCGGCTACCATCAACTGGTCCAACATCAGCGATCACGAGGTGAACTACATGTATCGCCAGGAGCCTGGCGCTGAAAACTCGATGGGCCACTGCAAGATCAACTTCTACAATCCGCACGACGTCTATCTGCACGATACGCCAAGCAAGGCGCTGTTCGGTGAGAATGCCCGCTTCCACTCGTCCGGCTGCGTGCGCGTCGATGGTGTCAACCAGCTCGTTGCCTGGCTGCTGCGCGACAATGGCGATTGGGACCAGCCCCGGGTCGACCAGACCTTCGCCTCGCTGGAGCGTCTCGATGTCAGCCTCAAGACGCAGATGCCGATCCACACCACCTATATCACCGCATGGGCGAACCGTCAGGGCACGGTCAGCTTCCGCGACGACGTCTACAAGTTCGATGAAGAGGGCAAGGTCAGCTTTACCTGACCCGCGCCACAGCAATTTCGACAAGCGGGCTTTCTGCGCGGGCAGGGGGCCCGTTTTTCATTTGATCCGACTCCGCTATGCTGACCGGAGGAGGCAATGGCGATGAGTGACGGCGACGTTCTGTTCGAATTCGTGCAGATGGGACAGCAGATGCGGGTCGCCGCCATCGATGAGGCGACAGGCATTGAAGTCGTCGTGATCACGCCCCTCAATGCCACAAAACTGCAGATGCAGCGCGTCGCTCTGGCCAAGCTCAAGCGCAAGCTCGGGCAGGGGCCGGACCGGCCCGCTCCGACCGCGGGCAAATTTGCCTGATCGACAAGCTTTGCTCTTTCCCTCCGGCGCGCCATGCGGCATAACAGGATCGTTCGCGCGACTGGCGAGAAGAGATGGGGAACCATCGGGGAACGCGAACCTGAGTGAGCCGCTCGCCTGGGCACCCAACTGCAACCAGGGGAGCCCCATGCTTTCAACAGACGCTTCCACACATCTCCGTTGGCCTTGGAATCGCGATTTACCCCGTGATAAAGCCCTTCCCACGCCGACCCATCCGACCGACAACGAGGTAACCGCCCCATGAGCGCCGCCACGTCTTTGCCCCTGTTCCCCAAGTTCTTCTCCAATTCGGTTGCGCAGACCGATCCGGAGCTGGCCAAAGCCATTCAGGACGAGCTGGGTCGCCAACAGCATGAAATCGAGCTGATTGCCTCCGAGAACATCGTTTCGCAGGCCGTACTGGAAGCCCAGGGCTCTGTGCTGACCAACAAATATGCCGAAGGCTATCCGGGCAAGCGCTACTATGGCGGCTGCCAATATGTTGACGTAGCCGAGACCCTGGCCATCGAACGTGCCAAGCAGTTGTTCGGTGTGGAGTTTGCCAATGTGCAGCCCAATTCCGGCTCACAGGCGAACCAGGGTGTCTATCAGGCGCTCATTCAGCCCGGCGATACCATTCTTGGCATGTCGCTGGATGCCGGCGGACACCTGACCCACGGCGCCAAGCCCAACCAGTCCGGCAAGTGGTTCAATGCCATTCAATACGGCCTGCGCAAGCAGGATGGCCGCGTCGACATGGACCAGGTGCGCCAGCTGGCCCGCGAGCATCAGCCCAAGATGATCGTGGCTGGGTTCTCGGCCTATTCGCGCGTGATGGACTGGGCAGAGTTCCGCACCATTGCCGATGAGGTCGGAGCGATCCTGTTTGTGGACATGGCCCATGTTGCCGGTCTCGTGGCTGGCGGCGTCTATCCTAGCCCGTTCCCGCACGCCCATGTGGCAACCACGACCACGCACAAGACACTGCGCGGCCCGCGCGGCGGCCTGATCCTCACCAACGATGAAGACATCGCCAAGAAGATCAATTCGGCCATCTTCCCCGGCATCCAGGGCGGCCCGCTGATGCATGTCATTGCCGCCAAGGCCGTGGCCTTCAAGGAAGCGCTATCGCCCGAATTCAAGGCCTATGCCAAGCAGGTTGTCGCCAATGCCCAGGTTCTTGCCGATACGCTCGTCAAGGGCGGGGTCGACATCGTGTCGGGCGGCACTGACAACCACCTGATGCTGGTCGATCTTCGGCCCAAGGGGCTGACCGGCAAGGCCACCGAGACCGCCCTCGGCCGGGCGCACATCACCTGCAACAAGAATGCCGTGCCGTTCGATCCGGAAAAGCCCGCCATCACATCTGGTGTACGACTGGGGACGCCGGCGGGCACCTCGCGCGGTTTCGGTGAGGCCGAATTCAAATTGGTCGGCGAATTGATCATCGAGGTCCTCGATGGTCTCAAGACCAATGGCGACGACAACAATGGAGCCGTCGAGGCCGAGGTTCGCGCCAAGGTAAAGACGCTCACCGATCGCTTTCCCATTTACGGCTAATAGCAAAGGTCAACGCCAACAATGCGCTGCCCCTACTGTGGCAATGACGATACCCAGGTGAAGGATAGCCGCCCGACCGAAGATTCGGGCGCTATCCGCCGCCGCCGCGTCTGCAATGGCTGTGGCGGTCGCTTCACCACCTTCGAGCGTGTCCAGCTTCGCGATCTGACAGTGGTCAAGAAGACCGGCCGCAAGGTGCCGTTTGATCGCGAAAAGCTCGCACGCTCGGTCAACACCGCCCTGCGAAAACGTTCCGTGGAGCCCGAAAAGGTCGAGCGGATGATCTCCGGTATCGTCCGCCAGCTCGAGAGCCTGGGCGAAGTGGAGGTGACCTCGGATCAGATCGGCGAATATGTCATGGAGGGCCTCAAGGGTCTCGATGACGTGGCCTTTGTGCGCTTTGCCAGCGTCTACAAGAATTTCTCAGCGGCCAATGATTTCCGTTCGTTTTTGGCGGATCTGGAGGAGAATAATTCCGCCTTGCCCGAGGATGATGCCTGATCGCCCCTAGGCTCTGTCGGAAGGTTTCGTTCATTGCCCCTTTAGGTAGAACTGCCGGGTGCGCCCCGATTGCGCTATGATGTCTCTCGCGTCTCCCAATGACGCGCGTATAGGGAGGTTCGTCATGGATTCCTATGGTGTGCGGTTTCCGCTCCCACCCGAAGCGGGCAGGGGGTTGAGTTTTCTGATCGTCGAGGGACGAGCCTATCCCGACATCGCCGATGAGATGAAGCGTGGCGCAATTGCGGCGCTGGAAAAGGCAGGGGCGACCTACGAGGTAATCGCCGTACCCAGCGCCATGGAAGTGCCCGTTGCCATGGCAATGGCGATTGAAACTGAACGCTTCGACGGCTATGTGGCGCTGGGCTGCGTCATTCGCGGCCAGACCAACCACTATGTGTCGGTAGCCAATGAGAGTATCAGGGCGCTGGCCGAATTGGCCGTTGTGGACGCTTTGCCCCTTGGCATCGGCATCCTGACGGTGGAAAACGAAGCGCAGGCCTGGATCAGGGCCCATGTGAATGACCAGGACAGGGGCGGGGACGCGGCGCGAGCCGCGCTGGCTCTGTCCGATGTGAAAGCGAAACTGAACAACTAGATGACCGACCATCCCAAACGCGATCCCGGCGCCACGCGCCCAGCCAATCAGCGCGGCGCCGCCCGCCTTGCCGCCGTGCAGGCGCTCTATCAGATGGATATCGGCCGGGCGACACTTGAAGATACGCTGGCGCAGTTTGGGTCTTACCATCTGGGACGCGAAGTCGAAGGAGAGCAGTATCTGCCGGCCGACGCGGACTTCTTCCGCCAGATTGTCACTGGCGTAACCAAGCACCAGCTCGATATCGATCCCTCCGTCGACAAGGCCTTGGCGGAAGGTTGGCCGATAGAGCGCGTCGATGCCACGCTCCGCGCCATCCTGCGTGCTGCGGCCTTCGAACTGCTCCGCCGCAAAGATATCCCGGCACGCGTCGTGATCTCGGAATATGTCGATATTGCCCGGGCCTTTTACGAGGACGACGCGTCCGGTCTCGTCAATGCCGCCCTGGATTCTATCGCCCGCGCCGCGGGCGTGGATATGAACTGAGCCTGTCAGCATTGACGAAGCCGGCAACGGGGCGCACCTTCCGGCGCCGCCCACAGTGGAAGTCGTCCAATGCCTGACAGTCGCAGCCAGTCCATCCGCAATATCGGCTTGCTGTCCGCCGTCCAGGCTCTTGGTGGCTCGAACTCATCCATCATCATGTCAGTGGCGGCCCTTGCCGCTGTCAATTTTGCGCCGGATCGGTCCGCCGCGACCCTGCCGGTCACGGCCATGATCCTGGGGCTGGCGCTGACAACATCCTCCGCGACCATGGTCATCTATCGGCTCGGGCGCACGCGCGGATTGATGCTCGGTGCGGCCATCGCCATACCGGCCTCCATCATTGCCACATTGGCCGTCATGCTCGGCCAGTTCTACCTGTTTGCCGCAGGACTGTTCCTTGTCGGCATGTCCGGAGCCTTCATGCAGCAGGTACGCTTTGCGGCCGCCGACAGTGTGGCGCCCGAGTTCAAGAGCCAGGCGATTTCCTGGGTGATGTTTGGCGGTGTCGCCGCCGGCTTTCTTGGACCACAACTGAGTGCCCTGTCGCGGACCTGGATACCCGGAGCCGAGTATGCTGCCAGCTTTATGGTCATTGGCGTCATCTCGCTGCTCTCCGTGCTTGTGCTCTCCGGCACCCGTCTTGCACCGACTCACGCCCCGGGCGAATCGAATGACAAGGGGCGCCCACTCTTGGAGCTGTTGCGCCAGCCAGAGATCATCCTGCCCATGTTGGGCGGTGCGCTCAGCTACGCCTTGATGACCCTGATCATGGTCGCTGCTCCCCTCGCGATGGTGCATCTGTGCGGCCACTCGCCCACCGAGGCGGCAGGAGCCATCCAATGGCATGTCGTGGCCATGTTCGCGCCCAGTTTCGTGACCGGCGCCATCATCAAACGTCTCGGCGCCAGCCTTGTGACTGCGATAGGTCTGCTGATGATCATCGCCTGCGCCATAGTCGCGCTCAACGGTATAACCGTTGCCCACTTCACGACCACGCTCGTCCTGTTGGGCATCGGCTGGAATTTCGGCTTTATCGGCTCTACCGCCATGCTGGCGACCAGTTATCGGCCGCAGGAGGCCGGGCGGGTTCAGGCCGTCAACGAGCAGGTGGTGTTCGGCTCAAGCGCCATTGCCTCACTCAGCTCAGGTTTCCTGCTGCAATTTGTCGGTTGGGAATCCATCAACATGCTGGCCATTCCGGTGGCCGGCCTGACCATAGCGTTGCTCGGCCTGGGAACGCTGCGCAAAGCCAGCGCCTGAAACAAAAAAAAGCCCCGTCAAACCGGGGCTTTTCGATTGAGATTGTCTGCTATCAGAAAGAGGACAAGATACTGTCAATAAAGGTCGCGTCCTCGCCGAACGACGGCGTGCGGCGGGTTTCGATATTGACCGCCTTGCCGTCTTCAAGCGCGTAAATGGCGCGTTCGATGACCTTCTTGTTCCTGTCGAAATAGATCGCCAGGACAGTCCGTTCCTGCACCATGGTCATGCCGAACGAGGTCTGGTTGACCTTTGTTTCCACGTAGTACCACGCGGTCCGGTCACCGAATGTATTGGTCGATTGTGGCGATCCGAGCACGAGCGTCACGAGCTGCTGGCTCTGGCCCGGACGGATCTGCTGTAGCGCAGAGTCCGGAATTTCATACCCTTGGGTCCGCTTGGAGACCAGCGATGTGCTGCTGGTGCAGCCGGCGAGCGCAACAGCCAGAACGGCCGCGGCAACGGAGGCTTTCGCAATTCGCAGAGGCATGAATTTGACTTTCCCGATGGCTGTCGACTATAGGCGTGACACTTGGGCGCGTGCCCTTTGGCCGCCGGAATGTGTAGCTGTCAACTTGGCCGTCTGGCAAGCTGGCAATGATCCGGCAACCCGATCTGCCCCGTGTTTGACCGATACCGACGCCGAGCGCAATCCCATGATCCTGTCCTTGTTCCGCAAGAAGACTGCTCCCGAGCCGGTTTATGCCGTCTACAATTCCATTGTGGCGCAATCCCGACGGCCGGTTTTCTATGCTCAGTGGGGTGTGCCGGACTCTGTGACCGGGCGGTTCGACATGATCAGCCTGCATTTGGCACTGTTGTTCCGCCGCCTTCGGAAGGGCCCGGATGGGTCACGTGAGTTCAGCCAGGCCGTGTTTGACCTCTTCTTCAAGGACATGGATCGTTCATTGCGGGAAATGGGGGTCTCCGACCTGGGCGTACCAAAAAAGATCCAGAAGATGGGCAACATCTTCTTCGGTCTCCTGGCGGCGATGAACGAGGCTTTGGATCGCAACGATGCAGATGCCCTCGCCAATGTGCTGGCCCGCAATATCTTTGACGGGCAGGATACGCCGGAACTGCGGGCGTTGACCGACTATGTGATTGCGCGAGACGCAGATTTGGCAGCACAGCCCCTTGAGGCCATCACGGCCGGATCGGTGCGTTTTGAGGCCGCCGCATGAGCCGGCGCGATGAACCCATTTTCGACGCGGTCGTGCGCATCGACAAACTGCCGGCGGCTGGTCGCTCGGTCATTGTGGATGCAGATGTGACGGCGCGTCAGGTTATCGCCGAGGCCATGAATATTCTCTCTGTAGAACAATTCTCGGCCAACCTGACCGTCTCGCCGCTACGGGGCGGCCTGCGGGCACTGGGGCATCTGGAGGCGGCCGTGACGCAGGCCTCTGTCGTGAGTTTCGAGCCTGTCGCACAGACTGTCTCTGAAGATATTGATCGGGTCTTCCTTCCCGCACCAAAAGAGAGCCAGACGCCCGCTCCGGGCGCAGAAGTCTATGTTGATCTTGAAAATGACGACTTTCCCGATCACATCGACGGTCCGGAAGTCGACCTGAGCGCGTTGCTGTTGGAGACCCTAGCTCTTGCGCTTGATCCATATCCGCGTCTTCCGGGCGAAACTCTTGATTCTCTGGGGGTTTCCACAGGTGACGAGGAAGAAGGGCCCTTCGCCAAGCTGGCTCGCCTGAAGGGCGAAAGCGGGGACAAGAAGTGAGCCTCTACCCTCTAGGGCTTGCGCCGACCCGATGATGGGATATGTTTGCTTGCCCGCCAAAGCGGGCCGAAAAACGGGCTGAAATGACCGATTCTATTACGATTTCCGTGGATGCCATGGGCGGCGATCACGCTCCGCGTGCCGTCATTCATGGCGCCCATCTGGCTCTGAAAGAACGCAAGAACACGCGCTTCATCTTTCATGGCCTCAAGGACCAGATCGAGCCCTTGCTCGAAGAATTCCCGGCCCTGAAGCCGGTCTCAACGGTGCGCCATTGCGAGACGGTCATCGCCATGGACGAAAAGCCAAGCCAGGCCCTGCGCAAGGGCAAGGGCACCTCATCCATGTGGATGGCCATCCAGGCGGTCAAGGACAAGGAAGCCGACGTGGCCATCTCCGGTGGCAACACCGGCGCGCTGATGGCCATGGCGACGTTTTGCCTGCGGCCCATGGAGGGTATTTCCCGCCCCGGTATCGCGGCAATTTGGCCGACTCTGCGCTCGGACATCATCGTGCTCGATATGGGCGCCACCATCGGCGCCGACGCACAGCAGCTGGTGGATTACACCATCCTGGGCTCCGCCCTGGCGCGAGCCCTGTTCGATTCTGAATCGCCCACGGTCGGCCTGCTCAATGTCGGCACCGAGGAAGTGAAGGGGCTCGACTACATCAAGGAGGCCGGCAAGATCCTCTCCGAGGCGAGTGGTGCAGGCTTTACCTATCACGGCTTTGTCGAAGGCGACGACATCGGCAAAGGCACCGTGGACGTGGTCGTGACCGAGGGCTTTGTCGGCAATATTGCGCTCAAGACGGCCGAGGGAACCGCTCGCCAGGTCGCGACCTATCTGCGCCAGTCGCTCAAGGCCACCTGGATGAGCAGGCTGGGGGCGCTTCTTGCTTCTTCGGCCCTCAACGCCCTGCGGCGCAAGATGGACCCCCGCACAGTCAATGGCGGCGTGTTCATGGGTCTCAACGGTATCGTCATCAAGTCCCACGGCGGCACTGACGAGATCGGCTACAAGAGCGCGCTTGGACTAGCCTATGAAATGGCGCGCAGCCGCCTGATGGACAAAATCGGCGACACCATGCATCGCTTTCCCATCCACAAGGCAGATCCTGATCTGCCATCCGATACCGAGGCCAAGTCGGCGTGACCAGTTCCATTCGTTCCGTCATTCGCGGGGTTGGCAGCTATCTGCCGGCCAAGATCGTCACCAATGAAGAATTGGCCAAGACCGTCGATACCTCCGACGAGTGGATTCAACAGCGTGTTGGTATCAAGGAGCGCCATATCGCGGCCGAGGGTGAGTTCACCTCGGACCTTGCAGCGGCGGCGGCCCGGGCGGCGATGGACAATGCTGGCTTGTCCATCGAAGACATCGATCTGATTATCGTGGCCACCACCACGCCGGATTACACCTTTCCCAGCGCTGCCACCCTGGTACAGATGAAGCTGGGCATGCACCACGGGTTTGCCTTTGACATCCAGGCGGTGTGTTCAGGGTTCGTTTATGCCGTGGCCACCGCAGACAGCTACATCAAGAACGGCATGGCCCGCCGTGTGCTGGTCATCGGCGCGGAAACGTTCTCGCGCCTGCTCGACTGGAGCGATCGCACGACCTGTGTCTTGTTTGGCGACGGAGCCGGCGCCGTCGTCATGGAGCGCGTCGAACTGGCTCAGGGTGAGCCTGAACGCGGCGTTCTGACATCGGCCCTGCGCTCGGACGGACGCCACTGGGACAAGCTCTATGTCGATGGTGGTCCGTCCACGACCGGCACCACCGGCCACGTGCATATGCAGGGCCCCGAAGTGTTCCGGCATGCCGTGGGCAAGATCACCGACGTGGTCTACGCCACGCTCGATCAGTCCGGTTATACCGTTGCCGATCTGGATTGGTTCGTGCCGCACCAGGCCAATAAGCGCATCATCGATGGGGCAGGGGCCAAGCTGGGTCTGCCGCCGGAGAAGGTCGTCACCACTGTTGACATCCATGCCAACACCTCCGCGGCATCCGTGCCACTGGCGCTGAGCGTAGCGGTTGCCGACGGGCGCATTAAGCAGGGTGATCTGGTCATGCTGGAGGCCATGGGCGGCGGCTTCACCTGGGGCGCATCACTCATTCGCTGGTAGACCGTTAATCGCATTGACCTCAAGCCTTTCAAGGCGTTAGTGTTTCTCCCGGGTGGAGGAAACCGACGCTGACGCGAAAGCGACGAGATCGTGCGGCAGCGTCATTCTGGGGAAGGACTCCCGTACTTCGGCGCGACTTGGCAGTCGCGTCTTGGACATGACGTCATGGCACTGCCATGCCGTTCGGAAGGGATGCCGGACCCGCTGAAAACGGGGGCGCGAATGACGCAGAAGACGGTTACGCGAGCAGATCTTGCCGAAGCGGTCTATGGCTCGGTCGGGCTGTCACGAACGGAATCGGCGGAACTTGTAGAGCGGGTTCTTGAACTGATTTCAGATGCGCTGGTGACCGGCGCTAACGTCAAGCTCTCCTCCTTTGGCTCCTTCCAGGTGCGCTCCAAGAACGAGCGCATCGGGCGCAACCCCAAGACTGGGGAAGAGGTGCCCATCCTGCCCCGGCAGGTTCTTGTGTTCAAACCGTCCAACGTGTTGAAGTCCAAGATCAACAAGTCTATGGTCGGCGCTGGAAAGTAAGGCCTTTTGAGCACTCTGAGTCTGGGTTGATTTGGGCCCGGAAGCACCGGTGGCAGGGGCGAAACTGCAACAAGCGCGTTGCCCTGGGCAAGGGAGAATCGCGGTTTGGACAAGTCGCCAGACGCGTTCCGTACCATCTCTGAAGCTGCTGATGAGCTAGACCTCCCGCAGCATGTTCTGCGATTCTGGGAAACCCGCTTCTCTACCATCAAGCCTCTGAAGCGCGGGGGTGGACGGCGCTACTACCGCCCTGAAGATGTCATGCTGCTGCGCGGCATTCGTCACCTGCTTTATGATCAGGGCTTCACCATCAAGGGCGTCCAGAAGATCCTGAAGGATCAGGGGCCGCGCTATGTCATTGCCGTCGGTGAGGGCAAGGGGCTGGACGAAATCCTGCCCATGATCGAGCAGGCCGAAGCGGCTGGCGATGAGGCAGAGCTGGAAGAAGCACAAATGCTGGCTAGCCATGCACTCGATCAGGAGGCGCGCGACAAGCTTTCCGAAGTCCTGCGCGAGTTGCTTGAGTGCAAGCGCCTGCTGGAACGGGCGCGCGAACACTGAACAGCGATAGAATTCCTGTTTCATTTGCGCCGGAAAACGATTATTCGTTCCAAATGGTTGGCGCGGCTGGCCGCATACCTTTGGAGTTTCCTCGATGACTGTTCGTTTTGGTCTGCTGGGTGCGGGCCGTATTGGCAAGGTCCACGCCAAGGCCGTGACAGGCAATCCTGGGGCCCGCCTGGTCGCTGTGGCCGATGCCATGGCTGAAGCCGCCAGTGCCTTGGCCGGCCAATATGGCGCCGAAGTCCGCAGCATCGAGGCGATCGAGGCCGCTGGCGACATCGACGCCATCATCATCTGCACCCCCACCGACACCCATGCCGATCTCATCGAACGCTTCGCCCGGGCAGGCAAGGCGATCTTCTGCGAGAAGCCGATCGACCTCGACGTCGAGCGCGTGAAGGCCTGCCTCCGGGTAGTGGACGAAACTGGGGCCACCCTCATGGTTGGCTTCAACCGTCGCTTCGACCCGCATTTCCGCGCGGTCAAGCAGGCGATCGCTGATGGGCAAATCGGCGATGTGGAAATGGTCACCATCGTCTCGCGCGATCCCGGCGCGCCACCGGCCGATTACGTCAAGCGTTCCGGCGGCATCTTCCGCGACATGACCATCCATGATTTCGACATGGCCCGCTTCCTGCTCGGCGAGGAAATCGAGAGCGTGTCGGCCCAGGCCTCGGTGCTGGTCGACAAGGCCATTGGCGAGGCCGGGGACTATGACAGCGCCTCGGTCATGCTCGCGACCGCCTCGGGCAAGCACGCCACCATTTCCAACTCGCGTCGCGCCACCTATGGCTATGATCAGCGCATCGAGGTTCATGGCTCCAAGGGCGCCGTGGCAGCCGAAAACCAGCGCCCGGTGTCCATCGAGATTGCCAACGCCAATGGCTACACGCGGCCGCCCCTGCACGATTTCTTCATGACCCGCTACACCGAAGCTTATGCCTTTGAAATCAGCAGCTTCATCGCTTGCGTGGAATCGAACTCTCCGGCCTCTCCCAGCGGCGCCGATGGGCTGATTGCCCTGGCCCTGGCCGAAGCTGCGCTGCGCTCGGTTCACGAGGGCAGGGCGGTCAAGGTCAGTGAGATCACCGGTCCTCTGGCGGACAGGTCCGTCTTCCAGGGGCGCTGAGGCATCGGCGCTTGCGATGGGATGGCATGCCCCATAGTCTTCCCTGGTCAGATCAGGGAGGACAAAATGGAACTCGGTGCCTTTTCCGTCAGCCTCGCCGTCAAGGACATCGCCGCCTCGCGCGCCTTCTACGAGAAACTGGGCTTCGCCGCGATCATGGGCGAAGAGGCGCAGAACTGGCTCATCATGAAGAATGGTGATCACGTTATCGGCCTGTTCCAGGGCATGTTCGACAAGAACATCCTGACCTTCAATCCAGGATGGAACGCCAACTCCGAGACGCTGCCGGCGTTCACCGATATCCGGCAAATTCAACAGGCCCTCAAGACCGGCGGCATCGAAGTCGGCGCAGACATCGACCCGCAATCAACCGGGCCGGCGAATTTCTCGATCACCGACCCGGACGGGAACGTCATCCTCTTCGACCAGCACGTGTGATCCCGCCTATGTGAGCATCCACTCATGCTCAGGCGCATTGTGGAACTTCCACACGCGCTTGGGACCCGCCATGACGTTGAGATAATAGAGGTCATAACCGGCTGTCGTCGCCACCGGGTGATAGCCTCGGGGCACCAGCGTCACATCGCCATCCTCCACCGCCATGGCCTCGTCCAGGCTCCGGTCATCCGTATAGACGCGCTGGAAGGCAAAGCCCTGCGGAGGGTTCATGCGATGATAATAGGTTTCCTCGAGCTGGCTTTCATGGGGCAGATTGTCCTGGTCATGCTTGTGCGGCGGATAGGACGAGGTATTGCCCTGCGGCGTGATCACCTCGACCACCAGCAGCGCGTTGGCCGCCCCGTCATCCTCGGGCATGATATTATAGACATGCCGGACATTGGCGCCCGTGCCGCGGGTAATCCGGGGATGCGTGCCCGGCGCAATCACCTTGGCACTGTGGTCGCCGCCGCCAGGCGCGGAACAAACCGCCAATTCAAGCTCGGTGGTTGCGTCAACCGCCCAGTGGCGGCCGGCGGGCACATAGAGCGCCCAGGGCGCGCCCTCGAACGGGCTCATACGCTCGCCCAACTCGCCGAAATCCTCGCCGTCGACGGCAAAACGCCCCTTGCCGCTCACGAGGACAAGGCAAACCTCCCGCTCGTTGGTTTCTTCGCCGTAGGCTTCGCCCGGCGTCAGCCTGTGCAGACCAAAGCCGACATGGGTCCAGCCTGCAGAGGCCGGCGTGACGTCATGGATCCTGCCGGTCTTGTTCGTCGGCTGGACGTGGAGGGGGGATTTGCTCATTCGGGTTCTCCTCCTTGGGAAACTTGTAAAAGAAGTTCCAGCCCACATAGGCCAGGGCGGCCCCAACCAGCACAGCCCAGAACATGTCCTGCGTGAACAGCAGCTCCCAACCCAGCCAAAGCACCAGGAAGGCTGCAACAGCCACGCGTCGCCACATGGGGCGGAACCATCTCAGGTCATTTTCTTTCAGGGCCATGCTTGCCTCCCGGTTGATTCAGGTTGGCAAGGCTTTAGCACAGCCCCTTCAAAAGACTCACCCTTTTGGGAAGCCCTGTGTTTCGACGGTGTAGCCGGCCGCTGTCATTACCCGCATCAGTTCGGCATGTCCCACCTGCGCCATCCGCAGTGGTGGATTGGCCACCGGGTCCTGCTCCGCCTCCACCACAAACCAGCCTTCATAGCCATGATCGGCGAGGCGCTGCACGATGGCGCCAAAATCAAGCGACCCGTCGCCCGGCACAGTGAAGGCGCCGAGCGCCACGGCATCGAGAAAGCTCTGCTTGCTGCGGTCCAGCCCGTCCACCACGGACCGGCGGATGTCTTTCACATGCACGTGGTTGATGCGCGCGTGATGCCTGTCGATGGCGCGCAGCACATCCCCGCCCGCAAAGGCGAGATGGCCCGCATCCAGCAGCAGTGGGATGCCCTCGCCCGAGGCCGCCATGAAGGCGTCCAGCTCCGGCTCCGTCTCGACCACGGCGGCCATATGGTGATGGTAGGAGAGCGGCATGCCCTGGTCCGCACACCATTCGCCGAATGCGGTCACCTTCCGCGCATAGGCCTTCATTTCGTCGTCGGTGAGCCTTGGCTTCTGCGCGAGGGGAATCTCCCGCTTGCCCTGGATGGACCGACCGACCTCGCCATAGACGATGCAAGGCGCGCCAACCGCCTTGAACAGCGCGATCATGGGCTCAATGCGGTCCTTGTTGGCCGCAATATCTTCGTCGACCAGCGTGCCGGAGAACCAGCCCCCACACAGCGTCACGTCGGCCGCCTTGAGGATCGGCAGCATCACATCAGGATCATCTGGGAAACGCCGACCCTTCTCCATGCCGATAAATCCGGCCGAGCGGGACTGCCTCAGGCACTCCTCGAGCGAGACGTCGTCGCTCAGTTCGATGAGATCGTCATTCCACCACGCGATGGGCGACATACCAAGCTTGGCTTTCATCAAATTCTCCACTGTCCTCATTCCTCTCCCCCTCGGGGAGAGGTGGCTCGGCGAAGCCGAGTCGGTGAGGGGGCCTCACAAGGGCTTCCAATGCCGGCCAGACATCCCCCTCATCCGGCGCTGCGCGCCACCTTCTCCCCGATGGGGAGAAGAAAACTAGCCCGCCCGTTGCGCCTTCAGCGCCTTTACATAGGCCTCGCGTGCGGCATTGACCTGCGGACGCTCTGAAACCTCCGGCACGGCCACATCCCACCAATGCCCACCCGCATCGGTGGTGATCAGCGGGTCGGTATCGATCACGAAGACATGCACGCCACCCACGCCCTCGCTCTCGGCCAAGGCGGACTCCAGCTCGGCCAGCGAGGCGACTTTCTTCGCCTTGGCGCCCATGGCAGCAGCATGCCCGGCAAAATCCACATTGGGCATGGCTTCGTGCCGCGTATCGCGGAACAGATTGTTGAAATTGGCGCCACCGGTCGCCATCTGCAGCCGGTTGATGCAGCCATAGCCGGAATTGTCGAGCACCACGATGGTGAGCTTGATACCGAGCATCACGGCGCTGACGATCTCCGAATTCATCATCAGGTAGCTGCCGTCCCCAACCATCACCACGGTGTCACCATCGGGACGCGCCAGGGCCACGCCGAGCCCTGCGGCGATCTCGTAGCCCATGGTCGAAAAGCCGTATTCGAGATGGTAGCTGCCCGGCTGGTCTGCCCGCCAAAGCTTGTGCAGCTCGCCGGGCAGGCCGCCGGCAGCGCAGACCAGCGTGGCTGAGCCTCGGCCGCGTTGCACCGCCCCGATCACCTGGGCGTCCGAAGGGCGTTCGGCGTTGGACGCTGCCAGTGCCGCATCTGCGGCGCCCAGCCAATCTTCTTTTTCCCGCAAGGCCTTGCTGGTCCAGGCGGAATCAACTTTCCAACCCATCAGGGCCGCATCGAGCGCTTCGAGACCCGCCCGCGCATCGGCCACCAGGGGCAGGGCGTTGTGCTTCATCGCATCGAACACCTGCACGTTCAGCCCGACGATCTTCAGGTCCTCGTTCTTGAACAGGGCCCAGGAGCCTGTGGTGAAATCCTGCAGCCGTGTGCCCACGGCCAGCACCACATCGGCCTCCTCCGCCAGCGCATTGGCAGCCGAGGTGCCGGTGACACCGACCGAACCCATGTTGAATTCATGGTCATGGGGCAGGGCGCTCTTGCCCGCCTGGGTCTCCATCACTGGAATGCCGTGTTCTTCAGCAAAAGCCGCGAGGCTGTCCCTTGCCTCCGAATAGAGCACGCCGCCCCCGGCAATGATCACCGGCTTTTTCGCCAGCTTCAGCGCTGCTGCGGCCGTGGCAAATTCGTCAGCATCCGGCAGGATACGGCGCGGGTTCCAGACCTTCTCGGCAAAGAAGCTCTCAGGATAGTCATAGGCCTCGGCCTGAACATCCTGGCACAGGCTCAGCGTCACCGGCCCGCATTCGGCCGGATCGGTTAGCACCTGCATGGCCCGACGCAGCGCCGGCATGATCTGCTCGGGGCGTGTGATCCGGTCGAAATAGCGGCTGACTGGCTTGAAGCAATCATTTGCCGATATCGTGCCGTCGCCAAAGTCCTCGACCTGCTGCAAGACCGGATCGGGCAGGCGATTGGCGAACACGTCGCCGGGCAGCAGCAGCACGGGGATGCGGTTGACATGGGCCAGCGCGGCCGCCGTGACCATGTTGAGCGCACCTGGCCCGATCGAGCTGGTACACGCCATGAAACGGCGCCTGAAATTGGCCTTGGCATAGGCTATGGCCGCATGCGCCATGCTCTGTTCGTTCTGACCGCGATAAGTCGGCAGGGCATCCTTGATGCCGTGCAGCGCTTCGCCGACGCCTGCGACATTGCCATGGCCGAAAATTGCCCAGACGCCGCCGAAGATCGGCACGGTTTCGCCGGCGATCACGGTTTTCTGCGCGCTGAGGAAACGAGCCACGGCCTGCGCCATGGTCAGTCGGATTGTCTTCTGGCTCATGCCTGTTCCCACTCTTTCACCAGGGCCCCGAAGCGGCTCGCCATTTCGGCCACAGCCTCGTCGTCCTTGATCTTTTCGTCCAGCCAGTTGCGGGCGACATCGCCAAAGATCGTCCGCCCGACTGCAAATCCCTTTACGGTCTGCGCCGTCTTCGCCGCCCGGAAGCCGGCCTCCAGCTCAGCTTGCGGCGCATCCAGGCCCAGCAGCACGACCCCCCGGCAATACGGGTCGCGGGCATCGATCACGGAGTCGACCGCCGCCCAGGCCGCCGCATTGGCCTGCGGCTCCAGCTTCCACCAGTCCGGCTTGATGCCGGCATCGTAGATTTCGTTCAGCGCCAGCGCCACCGTGTCGTCGCTCAATTTGCCATGTTTGCCGGCGATAATCTCGACCAGCAATTCCCGCCCGATCTTGCGGGCCGCATCGAAGGCCGAGCGCAACTTGGCAATCTGTTCATCTCGCAGGTCCTGGGCGTCGTCCGGGTGGAAAAAACAAAGCACCTTGATGCAGTGGTCCACCGGCCAGTCCACCAGCCGAGAGCCAAGATCCTGCGTGAACTCGAACTGCAGCGGACGGGAGCCCGGTAGCTCGATCGGCTTGCCCACCCAGAAATTGGGTAGCGCGCTCGCGGCATAGAGCGCATCGCGCCCATATTTGTCGTCCAGCAGCATGCCGAAACCGTCGCGGCCTTGTGCAACCTGGGCGGCGGCCTGGACAGCGAGCACCTTGAATGCCGGGATACGCGCCAGTTTTCCGGCATTGTCGCCCGCCATGTCCTCAAGCTGGCTGCGATGATCAATCGCCAGAGCCATGAGCTTGGGAATGTCGCGACGCCGCGTCGTCGCCCAGTGCACGTGATTGATGGCCTCATCCTTGCGCAAGGCCTTCTGCTGGCTTCCGTGCTCGAGGAAATACCGAAGCTCCGGCCAGGTGGGGATTTCGGGCGCACAGAGCAGCCGGCTCACCGCAAAGGCGCCGCAGGCATTGGCCCAGGTCGCGCTAGTCTGATGGTCCTCGCCGCGCAGCCAGCCGCGCAGGAAGCCGCTCATGAATGCGTCGCCGGCCCCCAGCACGTTGTAGACCTCAATGGGGAAGCCCTTGCCGACAATGCCGTCCTCCAGGTCTTCCGGAATGGCGCCGTCATAAACGATGCAGCCCATCGGCCCGCGCTTCAGGACGATCACGGCGGAGGAGAGGGACCGGATCGTCCTGAGCGCAGAGTGAAGATCTCTGGCACCAGCCGCGACTAGAACTTCTTCTTCAGTCCCCACGATGAGGTCGCATTCGGGCAGGACGGTCTTGAGGCGCTCTGAAACGGTGTCCGAAGCGATATAGCGGCTATCCCCGGCGTCGTGCCCTGCCAGCCCCCATAGATTGGGCCGGTAGTCGATATCGAAAACCACTTGGCTGCCACTGGCGCGAGCGATGCGCATGGCCTTGCGTTGCGCCTTGTCGCTGTTCGGCTTGGCGAAATGCGTGCCCGTCACCAGAACGGCCTTGGCCGACTTTATGAAGGTCTCGTCGATATCGTCTTCGCACAGCGCGGCATCGGCGCAATTGTCACGATAGAAGATCAGTGGGAAGGATTTGTCGTTCTCGACCGCCAGGAGCGCGAGCGCCGTCAAGCGGTCCGGGTCGGTAACGATTCCCGCCGTCTCCACGCCCTCGCGTGCCAGCTGCTCGCGAATGAAGCGCCCCATCTGTTCATCACCCACCCGGGTGATGAGTGCCGATTTGAGGCCCAGCCGGGCCGTGCCGACCGCGATGTTGGTTGGACACCCGCCCACCGACTTGGCAAAGCTGCCAACATCCTCGAGCCTGGTGCCGATCTGCTGCCCGTAAAGGTCCACTGACGCGCGCCCGATGGTGATGACATCGAGCGGTCGATCTGTGTTTGCGGTGAGCGCTTGGGACACGGCGGCAACTCCATGACGATTGTGCCCATAACGAAACACAGGTTCCATTATTTCTCAACATAGAATGCATGTTCTACGCAGAATTTGTTCGCGGGGTCAGTCCTGTCGCCGCCGTTCGGCCACACCGACGGTCAGGGCCATGGCGAAAGCAAAACTCGCCGACAAGGATCGAAAGCCCGCATGGTCCGCCTCGACCAGCTCAAACCATACCTCTGCGCTGTCGACCATTGGCGACAGGGCAGAATCGGTCAGCGCAACGACGGGCACGCCTGCCGCGCGCAAGGCATTGGCCTGCGCAATGCTCTCGGGGGCATAGGGTGCGAAGCTGACGGTAAACGCCGCATCCGCCGGCGTGGCAAAGGATAAGAGGTCCTCGTCATTGCCCACGGCAGTGCTGACCAACTGGCACGGCACCTTCAGCTTGCCAAAGGCGTAGCTCATATAGGCCACGATCGGGAAGCTCCGGCGGCGCGCGATCAGGTAAATGGTATTGGCCCTCGACAACAGCGAGATGGCCCGCTCCAGTCTGTCGGCATCAACGGCATCGGCGAGATTATCCAGGCTATTGTGCGCGGCCGCCAGGAAGCCGTTCAGGATCGAAATGCCTTCGGTGTCGGCGGTGCCGCCTTCTTCCAGTTGGCGCAACCGCTCTTCATAGCTCCCGTTCCGCCCCTTGAGGCGGTCCCGGAACAATTGCTGCAGCCCCGAAAAGCCTTCGAAGCCGAAATGCTGCGCGAACCGCACCAGCGTTGATGGTTGCACCTGGGCAGCCTGGGCGATGCTTGCCGTTGTCCCGAAAGCGATGTCGTCGGGCCGCTCGAGCGCATAACTGGCCGCCTGCATCAGGCGCTTCGGCAGGCTGCTGCGCTTCTCCAGAATGGCCGTGCGCAGGCTGTCGAAGTCGCGGGGCGCAGGGTTTTGACTCATCTTTTCCTCATGGAACGTGCATTCCATTCTTGGAACAGATCGAAAGCCGCTGCAAGCAAAAGGGCGGGACGTGGAGCGTCCCGCCCTTTATTGTCGCGCCGGTTATGCCGGCTGAAGCGTCGTCGGCGCGGCGCGGTTCTCCACCCAATAGATGAAAGCCGAGGCCGCCACGATAAGGGCTGCACCCAGCCAGAACCACTGGGAAGGCACCTGGCCCAGGGCAACCCAGCCGACCAGGCCGCTCAGCGGCACCTTGAGGTCGCCGAAAGGCTGCAGATAGGTCGCGTCGGCCACCTTGTAGGCGAAGGCCAGCAGGTATTGGGCAACCGCCGTCAGTGCGCCCAGAAGCAGCAGGAGCCAGAGGCCAGTGCCAACCGGCAGCTCGAACGGGAAACCGGGTGCCATGCCCATCGGCAGCACGCCCGCAAAGGCGTTGACGAACAGCAGGATCGCCAGATGGTTCGGGGTCATCAGCACCAATAGGGAGATCGTCAGCGTTTCCGGGCTCTCGCCCTTGCGCGCAAGATGCTTGGTCAGCACGTCCGTGCCGGCCCAGAGCGCGGCCGCCGTAATCGGAATCAGCGCCTGCCAGCCCAGGCTCTCAGTGCCCACGCCCGAAACGATGATCGCACCCACAAAGCCGGCAATGGCCGCCGCCAGGCGCGCCGCCGACACGCGTTCACCCAGGAACAGCGCCGAACCCAGGATGATGAACAGCGGGCCGGTGGCCAGCAGCGTCACCATCTGCCAGATCGGCACGCCCGAGGCGAAGCCATAAACGAAGACATGCACCCCCAGTGCCGAAACGAAGGCGCGCACTTCATGGGCCAGCGGGCGGGAGGTGCGCAGATTGGAAAGGCCGATCCTGAGGATCAGCGGCAGCGCCAGCACCGAGGCAATGAGATATTGCCAGAAGGCCATGCCGGTCGAACTCATGCCGAAACCGCCCCATTCGGCCGGGGTCGGCAGCACGGATTGCAGCACATTGGTGCCCGCAAAGACCAGGCTGGCCAACATCATGAAACTTGCGCCCGCCGCGGCGGCGCTCTGGGAAGTCGAGGAAATCTGGCTCATCTGTCGTCCTTTCCGTAACCAGTTTCCTCAGGGTTACGGGAGGCGACATGCCGAAAATGGCGCGGCCTAATAGCCACGCGCGCCGGCAAAGGCGCTTGGTCCCGTTCTCTTTCATCCGGACTATGACCGTCGGCTCCGGAATTACACCGGATCTGCTGACCTCCCGATCACCGGGAGCGCTCGCGGGCTTGGCATCGCTGCCTTTACCGCCGGTGGGGAATTTCACCCCGCCCTGAGAACAATGCAAGCGAACCTGCATAGCGACATTTAAGGCAGCTTGCCTTGCCGCGCAAGCATGCACCGCGGAGTAACTGTGCCGGTTTTCCGAACAAAAGGAAAAATCTGTTCTTCATCTCACCCGCTGCTCGGACCACTCGGCAGCGTCCTGGCGTTGGAATGTTCGCGCATGCCACAAAATTAGGCACTTCCCTCTCGGCAAGAAACGAATTAAACAAGGGTATGCTTGTTTAATTGGATTTCTCACATGTCCGACACAATTGAGGGCCGCTGGGCCGAGATCTTTGGCCCCCGCTATCTGCCGATCACCATCATTCTGGCCCTAGGCGTGTCTCTGTTCGCCTTCAATGTCTTTCTGTCAGCGACCTCATTGCCCTCGGCCGTGCAGGAGTTGGGTGGAGTGGAAGTCATTTCTTGGGCCACAACGCTTTACCTGGTCTTCGCGATCGTTGGCGGAGCGGCAGCTGCCCTCATCAAGCGGCGGATCGGTTCCCGATTGGCCCTTGTGGGTCTCGCTGGCGTGTTTTTCCTCGGAACCTTGATCGCTGCGACGGGAGGCGCCATGCCGCAAGTTCTTCTCGGCAGAGCCGTCCAGGGGTTCGGCGAGGGGGTGGTCGCTGCCCTTTGCTTCGCTCTTATTCCTGAACTGTTTCCCGGTCGCCTCGTACCGAAGGTCTTTGGCATGCAGGCCATGGTCTGGGCCATCGCGGCGTTCGGCGGACCGGCTGGGGCAGGGGCCCTTACCGAACTGATATCATGGCGCGCGGCCTTTCTGATCAATGTGCCGCTGGTGCTGGTATTCGGATTCATGGTCATAATGGTCGTCCCCGCGGGCGGACGCACCAATGGCCTGGGCGGATTTCCGGGGCTGCGTCTGACAGCGATTGGCGTGGGAACAATGCTGGTCGCACTCGCAGCAATCGCTTCGCCCGTGCCGGCAATGCTTCTTCTGTTGGGCGCGGCATTGGCCCTCGCCGGTGCCGTCTGGCTCGATCGCCGCAGCGCGGAAAGGCTCATGCCGCCTGACGCGTTTTCGCTCAAGACCGCCGTTGGCTCGGGCCTTTGGCTCTTCCTGCTTATGCCCATCGCCGGCGCGGCGACCGCAGTCTATCTTGTTTTGCTCCTCCAGCAACTCTGGGGCTATGGGCCAACGCTGTCGGCAGCGCTTGGGGCGGTTATGGCCATAGGCTGGAGCTGCTCCTCGGTCACCGTAGCCAATGTCCGCAGACGCTCCACCCGCCGTATCCTGATCCGCACAGGCCCGCTCTTGCTGGCATCGGGGTTGCTGGCTGTTTTGTTTTCACTGGAAACTGCTCAGTTACCGATACTGGTTGTCGGGCAGCTTGCCATTGGCATGGGCTTTGGCATTTCCAATGGCTACATCATGCTCACCATCATGGAGGCCAGCACCGACGCGGAACGCGACCGCACCTCGGCCCTCTTGCCCACAACCCAGTCGGCCGGCAATGCATTGGGTGCCGCACTGGCCGGCGTTGCCGCCAATGCTGCCGGTTACGCGCAGGCCACGACCAATGAGGCAATCCTGTCGGCTATCCTCCCGCTCTTCTTTATGGCCGTGGGATTTGCCGCGCTCGCCTGGTTCGCCGCGCTCCGCATGGTGCAACTGGCCAAGCGAACGCCAATTGCAGAGTTTGCAAGCGAATAGCCGGGGCCTTGCCTGCAACTGAAACGATAAGGCCCCGATTTCTCGGGGCCTCCTCATTCAATCAACCATGCTCCAGCCAGCGCACCTGTTCGGGCGTCAACTTGATCTCGAACGCCTTGAGGCTGTCTTCCAGCTCGACCAGGCGGCGCGGTCCAATCAGCGGCACGCTGGGGAAGGGCTGGGCCAGCACATAGGCTAGGGCGAGATGGATCGGCGAGTGGCCGAGCTGCTTGCCCAGCTCGATGGCCCGGTCGCGGCGACCGAAGTTCTGATCGTTATACCAACAACGCACCAGTTCCTCATTGTCGCGCTTGTCCCGTCCGGCCAGGTCGGTGAAGAAGCCGCGGGCCTGACTGGACCAGGAGAAATTGGTTACCTGCCTGTCAATCAACCACTGCTTGAAATCCGGTGTCGCGGCGGTTACGCATCCGGCCCAGATCGGGTCGAGCATTTCGGCCAGGGCGAAATTGTTGCTGAGCGCCTGAGGGGCTGCCTTGCCGTTGGCCTTGGCATAGGCAATCGCCTCGTCCATGCGCTCCTTGGTCCAGTTCGACCCGCCATAGGGGCCGCGAATGCGTCCGGCTTTCACCTCCGCATCCATGGCGTCAACGAACTCGCCCACCGGCACATCGAGATTGTCGCGGTGCATAAAGTAGATGTCGACATAGTCGGTCTGCAGCCGGTCCAGTGACTGGGTGAGCTGCTTGGCGATGACATCGGGATAGACCAACGGCGAATGCGCACCCTTGCCGATCACCACCGCCTGTTCCCGCACGCCGCTCCGCTTCTGCCATTCGCCCCACAGCTTTTCGGTGTAGCCACCGCCGTAGATGAAGGCCGTATCGAAGACGTTGCCGCCCTTTTCCCAGAAGGCATCGAGCAGGATGGCGCCGGACGAGAAGGTCTTGAAGTCTTCAAATCCCAGCGCCACGGCCGAGGCTGGCTTTGACAGGCCGGGAATGGAGCGTTTGGGGATGATTCCCTCGTTCCCGCCCAGTTGTCGGTTATCCAGGGTACGCACCCGGCTGACCGATTTTTCAACGGAAAATTCGATGCCGGCATCAGCGCGCCATTTGTCCAGGACCCGCAGATTGCCAAGGGTGTCGTTCCAGCTCATCCCTGGCGGATCAAACTCCTGCTTGCCGGCCAGGATCGCCAGCGATGCCGCTTCCGCCTCGTAGGAATAAAGATGGGGTTCTGAACCGACGCTGATTGTCTCGGTCTTACCGCCTTTGATGACGTCGATGCGGCCGAGGCCCTGGTCTCGATTTCCATTGGCGAACCAGAATTCCGGGACCTCGATCCGCCCGTCCGAACCGTGGATGCGCAAGACGTTGTCGAGATTGGCCATCACGGCACAGCTCACCTGTGCAACGATACCATTTTCGAACGTCAGCAGGGCCGCTGCCCAATCGTCGGTTCCCTCCGCGTTGAGCTTGGCTGTGCCGGAAATCTTGACCGGCTCGGCGAAGGGCTTGCCGACCGCAATACCGGCCAGAAGCCGCGCCATCGATACCGGGTAGCACCCGACATCCATGATACCACCACCGGCCAGGCTGGATGCGAACAGGCGGTGCCCGGGCTGGAATTTGCCCATGGAAAACCCGAAGCTCGACTGAATCATCCGCACGTCGCCGATGACACCCGATTGGATGAGTTCAATCAGCTTGGCGGCCTGCGGATGGACGCGATACATGAACGCCTCGCCCGCAAAGGTGCCGGCCTTCCGGTGCGCATGAAAAACCGCGTCGGCTTCGTGCGCGCTGAGCGCCAGGGGCTTTTCCACCAGAACATGTTTGCCGGCCTGCGCCGCCTTGATGGCCCATTCCGCGTGGCCGGTATGCGGCACTGCGATGTAGACCGCGTCGATCTCGCTATCTGCCAGCAGGGCCTCATAGCCGTGCACGATCCGCGCCTCGGGGAAAGTATCCTTTAGGCCCGGCTTTCCCGGATTGCGGGTCGAAATGGCGGTCAACACCCCGTGCTGGCTGTCATTCAGGCCGCCGCGAAAGGCCTTGGCGATGCTGCCCGGGCCAATAATGCCCCAGCGGATCTTTGTATCGGTCATGTCTTATCCTCGGTGGTTGCCGGATCATTGCCGGCCGGCGCGAACCACTTGTCCCAAGACAAGCTTTTCAATTGCTCTTGCGCCATGTGATTTCTAAGTTAGCGCGCCCGCAATAGGCATACCCCGATTTGGGGTAGGCGGACCGGGCGGAAAGTAAGATGGATACTCGCCTTTTTTACGAGCCTCGGGCCAACGGCGTCGAACACCTGCCGACGGCGCTGCAGATGTTCCACACCACGCCACGCCTGATGCGGGCGGACCATTGGCACGCGCAGGTCGAAGTCAACTATGTCGTGCGCGGCTGGGCGCACTACCATATGGCTGGGCACGAAGCGCGCTTCGAGGCGGGGGACTTTGCCCTGTTCTGGGGTGGACAACCCCATCGCCTCGATGATGCCTCCGAGGATCTTGTCTATGCCGGCGGTCACTTGCCACTGGTCCACTTCTTTCGCCTCCGCCTGCCAGCCGACGTTCAGGCGCGGCTGATGCAGGGGGCGACGCTGGTGTCCAATGCGACCGACGCTGCCGACCCGGTCAATTTCGAGCGCTGGGTGGAATATGCGCGTTCCGGCGACCCGATGAAGGCCAGCCTTGCCGTCGATGAACTCCTGTTGCGCATAGAGCGACTGCGTTTCTCGCCTTATCGCCTGCTACCCCAAACCCAGCCGGTGTCCGACAATGGTGGACTGGACCAACACACGTCCCCCATCGTGGTGCGCATCTGCGATTTCATCGCTGACAATTTCCGCGAAGAAATCGACTCGGTCGATATCGCAGTGGCGGCAGACATCCATCCCAAATACGCCATGACCGTCTTCAAGAAATGCACGGGCATGACCTTGAACGACTACATCAACCTCATGCGCCTCTCCTATGCGCAAGCGCTGCTCATGCGCGACGAGACCAGCGTGCTCGCTGTCGCCATGGATAGCGGCTTCGGTTCCTTGAGCGCCTTCAACAAATCCTTCCGCAGGATATCGGGCATGTCCCCCAGCGATTTCCGCCGCGAGGTGCGCGAGCGCCCCGTCGTGGCCGAGAGCCGGTACAATTAGCGCATGGGCAGGCGCGGCTGGCTGGCTTTGATCTTTGGCCTTTCGGTCATCGCCGGATTGACCCTTTTGCGTGCGGCCGATCCGTATCCCGTGCAAGTCGCGCGCGAAGTGACCTTCGACCTGTTCCAGCAGTGGCGGCCCCGTGAAGTGCAAGCCGAGCTGCCAATCCGCATCGTGGATGTTGATGAAACCTCGCTGGCAGAGCTGGGGCAGTGGCCCTGGCCGCGTTCCACCATGGCGGACCTTTCCAACCGTCTGACCGAATTGGGCGCGGCGGCCGTGGTGTTCGATCTGCTTTTCAGTGAACCCGACCGGCTTTCTCCAGCAGCAAGAGTTTCCGGGGGCGAAAATTACGACGCCACCTTCGCCGCCGCTCTCGCATCGGGCCCTACCGTGCTGAGCGTGTCGCAGAGCGGTCGCGCGGCGGTTACCGATCTGGCTCCGAAATCCGGCCTGGCCATGACCGGCGAAGATCCATTGGCCCAGGTGCCGCAACTGGGCGGCGCCGCCCAGCCCCTGCCGATCCTGGCTGATGCAGCGCGCGGCCTGGGTGTCGCGAGCTTGGATCGAGACGGGGCAGGGGTAGCGCGCCGCCTCCCCATGCTCTGGCGCAATGGCGATTCTGTGCTCCCATCGCTTTCTGCCGAGGCCCTGAGGGTGGCCCTTGGCGTCTCGACGCTTGTCGTCATTGGCGACAGTGCCGGGGCGGGAACCGTCGAACAATTGCGGATCGGTGATTTTGCCGTGCCCACGGGCCCAAGCGGCGATATCTGGCTCTACTACCGACACCTGCCCCAGGCTATGTATCTACCCGCACGTGAAGTGCTGGCGCCAGGCTATCGCGACCTCACCCCGCAAATCGCCGGGCATATCGTGTTGATTGGCACGTCGGCCAGTGGCCTGCTCGATATTCGGGCCAGTGCCTTGGGCACGGCTGTTCCGGGCGTCTCTATTCACGCCCAGGCCCTCGAACAAATGCTGACCGGTACTTTTCTTGATCGAGCTGACTGGGTCGGCGGGCTCGAAATGACAATCTTCGCGCTGGCTGGCCTGTTGATTGTCCTCGCGGTTATCCTCACCGGTCCCGTTGTCGGGCTTATCGTCTCGCTAGTGATAGCCGGTCTACTGTTCTCGACCAGCTGGTGGGCGTTTGCGCAGCCCCGTCTGTTGATCGACCCGAGCTTCGCCCTGCTTGGCGCATTGCTGCTCTATGCCGCCATGGCCTTTTTCCGCTTTGCCGTCACCGATGCTGATCGCCGTCGCATCCGTCGAGCCTTCGCCCACTATGTTGAGCCATCACTTCTGAACCGCATCGAGGCCGACGCACGCCTGCTCGAACTTGGCGGCGACCTGCGCGAGCTGACGGTGATGTTCTCTGATGTGCGCAATTTTTCGGCTCTGGCTGAACGCACCACGCCTGCCGGGTTGGTGGATATCCTCAACCGCCTCTTTGCCGCGCTGGGCCAGGCCATCGTCAATGAACAGGGGACCATCGACAAATTCATGGGCGATGCCGTCATGGCCTTCTGGAACGCCCCCGTCGATGTCGATCGTCATGCGACGCGGGCCTGCCTTGCCGCGCTCGCCATGCGGGAGGCCCTTCACCGGCTCAATGCGACAAGCGAGGAGCCCATTGCGATCGGCATCGGCATCGCCACCGGACCTGCTCTGGTGGGCAATGTCGGTTTCGAACGGCGCTTCGATTATTCGTGCATCGGTGACACCGTCAATGTCGCGAGCCGCATCGAAGGGGCCTGTCGTGCTGTTGGTCACGATATCCTGGTCACCGAAGAGACTGCTGCGGCCGCTGCCAATCTGGCACTGTTGCCGGCTGGAGCGGTCGAACTCAAGGGTATGACCGGCCGCGAACCGATCCATATCCTGGTCGGTGACGCTGTGACGCGCAACACTCCGGCATTCGCTGCATTGAGAGCAGCACATACCGAACTGTTGGCGGCCCTGGCGGTGGGGCAAGACCATCTGCGTGCCCTCGACATCTGCCGGCGCGAAGCGCTGGCGGTCGACGCGCGCCTGGGCACCTTCTACGAAGCCTGCCAGACGCGGATAGAAGACTTCAGAGTCGCGCGTACCCCGGCCTCAGGCTAGACCCGACCCAGTCCCAATATCACCATCCCGCCAATCACAAGCGCGCCGATGATCCAGATCGCACCCGCCAGAAGCGAAAAGCCCTCGATAAAGTCTAGCCCAGCGTCTTCCTCGTGATCCATGCAACCCTCCCTTGCGGTCCTTTGACCATTCTCCGGGAGCGAGTGTAATGCATTCAGCGCCCGCGTCGAGACTCAGTCACCGCGAATTTGGATCAGCCTGCAGGACGCCCACCAGCTTTGATCAGCTGGCCCGCCAAATAGCGCGCGCTGCGTCAACGAGCTGGCTCGTGGTCTTGAGCAGTTGGTCGGTATCGCGGGTGGCCAGCCACTGGTTGAGGATACCGACGAAACACGCATAGATGAAGTTGGATAGCTCGGCGATACGAGCGGTATCCTCCGCCGATACGTCGCTGCAGCGCGCAAGGCACTCCGCGTAGAGCTGCTTGATCTCGCGCTCCTTTTCGGCCGCCAGATGAGCTGCCTGAGGCACCCGCAGCACGTAGAGCGTCATTTCCTGAAGCACCAGCTGTTCACCGGGAGCACTCTCGATCTCGCCCCAGATAAAGGCCAGCAGGTCTTCGATGCGGTCATGCAATGTCTGGGGCGCTCCGAAGCGCTCATCGAGCCGGCCACGATAGTTCGAGGCCAGCACGCCCATGACGCTGAGGATGATCTCCTCCTTGTCGTGGAAATGGTAGTGCAGCGTGGCGACATTGACGCCGGCGGCCTCAGCGATCTTGCGGGTCGTGGCATTGTAGACCCCGTCCGAGATCATCACCTTGAGCGCGGCATTGACGATCTGCTCCCGGCGCCCCTCGCTGTTCGGACGCGGCCGGCTTTTGCGAGGCAATGTTTGTTCCGCCAACTGATACTCTCCCATGGCGCGGTCAGTGCCAGACGGGATCGATTGGCCTGATCGGCCCGATCTTCCCTTCCATGACCCTGGCCGCAGCCAGGCATCGCTCATCCATAAACCGGGCTGCTGTGATTTGCACCCCGGCCGGCACGTTCCGGGCCATTCCTGCGGGGACCGAGATGGATGGCAGGGCCAGACCCGCCGTGGACGACAGAACGCTGAATGCCCGCATGATGGCGGCCATTGTCTCAGGACCTTCCTGGTCGTGCTGCAAGGGAAAAGTCGGCTGGAACGAGGTGGGCAGCAGCACAATGGGATAGGTGGCGAAGAACGCCTGCCATTCACGCTGAATGGTCATTCGCCGCTCCCAGGCCTGGTGCTCGGCCGCTGCGTCTAACACGGGCAGGTTGCCGGCCGTGTCATGAAATGCCTTGCGGAAGGCACCATCGCCCACCGAGAGCATGAACTCGCGGGTCTCGCCGCTGCATTCAGCATAAAGGAGTGCCATCCAGAGTTCGGCCATCTCGGCCATGCGGGGCGGAGCCGCCTCCTCGACAACGTAGCCGGCTTCCTCCAGCCAGCGTGCGGCCTGTCGCAGCGCGATGACGATTTCGGGGTCGGTGCCGAACTCAGCCTCCCCGGTGAAAAGTGCCACCCTGCAGGGCAGGTCCAGCCCGGGGCTGGCCGCCGGTGCCGGCACGAAGGTGGGGTCGCGATGATCGGGGCGCTCAAGGGCCCTGAGGCCGACTTCAATATCGCGCACCGAGCGCGCCAGCACACCCTCGGTGGCCGCAATCTGCAGACACAGGGACTTCTCGGCCGCCTGGGCAGGGTTGTAGCTGGGCAAGCGCCCCATGGTCGGTCGCATGCCATAGATACCGCAGGCACTGGCCGGCAGACGGAGCGAGCCCGCCACGTCATTGCCATGCGCTATGCTGCCGATGCCCGTCGCCGAAGCGGCCGCGGCCCCGCCGCTCGACCCGCCGGGTGACAGCGACGGCCCCCAAGGATTGCGTGTTTCGCCATAAAGCGCATTGCTGCTGAACCAGCGGTAGCAGAAGGTCGGGATATTGGTGCGTCCGACGACAACCGCGCCTGCATGTCGCAGATTGGCCACCGAGGCGCTGTCCTCCTTGGCGATCGCGTCTTTGAAGGCCACGACCCCATGCGTGGTGGCATGCCCGGCCAGGTCGACATTGACCTTGGCGGTGACGGGCACCCCGTGCAGAGGCCCTGTCGCCTCGCCACGAACACTTGCCGCGTCAGCCGCATCGGCAGCGGCCAAGGCCTCGACTTCAAGAGTCTCGGCAATGGCATTGAGCACAGGATTGACCGCGTGAATTCGGTCGATCACCGACTGCGTCGCCTCCCGGCTGGAAATGACCCCGGCGCGGATGGCCGAGGCCGTGGCCACAGAATCCCAGGTCCAGATTTCCCCATTCATTGCGCATTTTCCTCCCGCCCAATCGTGTTCCGCGGCGCGGGTCCTGCTTGGGACACGTCGTTTCGGCCACGCCAAGGTTGTTGACTCGGCAATAGCTCAATCATATGATTTGGTCAATTGATTGGATCGCCGAAGTGGTGGTTCAAGATCCTTGGGAGGGGACGTCATGACTGAGACCAAACACGCAGCTATTGCGCCCACGACTTCGCGCCGATCGGTGCTGAAAGGCTTTGCCGCGGCCGGTATTGCGACAGCCTTCACGCTGCGCTTTCCTGCCGTGCATGGCCAGGAGGCCAGCACGCTCAAGATCGGCTGGGTTGCGGCCCTTTCGGGCCCCGGCGCGCTGTTCGGCGAGGCGACGCACTTCGTCAAGGCCCAGCTTGAAGCCCGCTTTGGTGGTGGCCTGGAGATCGGCGGCAAGACCTATTCAGTCGAAGTGCTGGTGCGTGACAGCCAGAGCTCGGTCAACGTGGCCGCGCAGGTCACGACGGAACTGATGACCCGCGACAGGGTGGACCTTATCGTTGCGTCCGAGGCGCTCGCTTCGGTGGCTGGCGGCCAGATGGCGGTGATCAATCGTACGCCCATCATTTCGACCCTATTCCCGTCCGACGCCATGATTGGCGTGCGCGGTGGACCGGAGGCCTATAGCAATAACGGCACGCCCTGGACCTTCCACTTCCTGTTCGACACCGCCGATGTCGGCGCTGCCTATTTGGGCATGTGGGAGCCGGTGCGCAGCCGGCTCAATGACACGGTGGGCACCTTCTACGTGGACCAGCCCGCCGCCCAGGGCTTCGCGCACCCCGAATTCGGCTTGCCGGCCTTCCTCAACCAGGCCGGATATACGAGCGTTGAAGGCGGCATGTTCAAGGTGGAGACCGACGATTTCTCCAACCAGGTCGCGACCTTCCGGGACGGCGATGCCCAGATCCTGACTGGCTTCATGTTCGCGAACCATTTCGCCTCCTTTTGGCGCGGCGCGGCCCAGGGCAACTACAAGCCCGAGATCGTCACGGTTGCCGGCGCCTTCCTGTTCCCCGGGGGCATTGATGCCTTGGGCGACCGCGGCGACGGCGTTTCCACCGAGATCTGGTGGTCGCCCAAGACGCCATTCGCATCGAGCCTCACCAGCCAGACAGCCGGCGCGCTCGCTGCCGAATGGGAAACGACCACGGGCAAGCAGTGGACCCCGGTGCTCGGTTACACCCATGCCATCTGGGAGGTGGCGATCCAGGCCCTGGTGGCTTCCGGGGACCCCAAGGATCGCGAGGCCGTGCGGTCTGCCCTGGCCGCTACCAAGCTCGAAACGGTGGTCGGTCCGGTAGATTTCACCGATACACCCGTACCCGGCATCACCAAGACACCGCTCGTGGCCGGCCAGTGGCGCAAGGCAAAGTCCGGGCCTTACAATTATGACCTGGTCGTGACCTATAACGGCACTTCGGCGCCCTTCGCATTGGACGACGAGTTCAAGCTGCTGTCCGACCTTAGCTAAACAAGTCAATGGCCGGGAGCATTGCTCGCTCCCGGCCATCCATATGCTCGGGAGGAGCCGGTGGTTGCAGTTCTGGACGTTGCCGACGTCTCCAAGCGCTATGGCGCGAAGCTGGTGGTCGACAAGGTGAGCCTTGCCGTATCAACCGGCGAGTGCCTGGGCATTATCGGTCCCAATGGCGCGGGCAAGACGACCCTGTTCAATTTGCTCGATGGCTCGGCCCAATCCGATTCCGGCACTGTGAGCGTGGCCGGGGAAGATATTTCGCGCTGGCCGCAATATCGCCGGGCCCGGCTGGGGGTCGGTCGCGCCTATCAGGTGCCGCGTCCTTTCACCGGTCTGACAGTCTACGAAAATGTGCTGGCCGGAATCGAACATAGTCCGGTTGCTAGTGCCCGTCCCGGCCAACGAGCCCTCGAAGTGCTGGAAAAAGTCGGGTTGGCGGACAAGCGGAACATGATTGCAGGTCGCCTGCCTCTGCTGGACCGCAAACGGCTCGAACTGGCCAAGGCGGTCAGCGTGGGCAGCAAGGTCTTGCTGCTCGATGAAGTGGCCGGGGGCCTCACTGAAGGGGAGGTGTTCGAACTGGTGGAGATGGTCATCCAGCTCAAACGCGAACATGCCGTGCTCTGGATCGAGCATATTGCGCATGCCCTGATGGCTGCGACTGATCGCCTCCTGGTGCTGCATTTCGGCGCCAAGCTGATTGAAGGACCACCGCAGGAGGTCATGTCGGCCCCTATCGTCAAGGAAGTCTATCTCGGGATATCGGTCGATGACGCTGCTGGCGCTTGAGGGGGTTGATGTCTTCTACGGCGATTTGCAGGCCACTTTCGGGGTCGACCTGCATGTCGAGGAAGGCGAGGCCGTAGCCCTGATCGGTGCCAATGGCGCGGGCAAGTCGACCCTGCTCAGAGCCATGATCGGCTTGACGCCCGCCCGCCGCGGCACGGTCACTTTCGATGGCGAGAATATCACCCGCCAGCGCTGCGATCTGGTGGCGCGGCGCGGCGTCGCCATCGTGCCGGAGGGTCGGCGCCTCTTTGCTTCGCTGACCGTAGAAGAAAATCTGCTCATGGGGGCTGCGCGTGCCCGGCCCGGCCCGTGGACGCTGGACAGCGTCTTCGACCTCTTCCCGGCGATGCGCGATTTTCGGCATCACAACGCCGCCGAGCTTTCTGGCGGGCAGCAGCAAATGGTGGCGGTCGGACGAGCCCTGCTGACCAATCCCCGCCTCTTGCTTTGCGATGAGCTCTCGCTGGGCCTGGCACCCAAAGTGGTAGGCGAAATCTATGCGTGCTTCGCCGGGATCAGGGAAAAAGGCGTCTCCATCATCCTGGTGGAGCAGGATATCGCGCGGGCGCGCTCGGCTTCCAACCGGCTCTACTGTCTGCTCAAGGGTCGGGTAACGCTTGAAGGCGCGTCCGACGCCGTGTCGCTCGACAACATCAGCCACGCCTATTTTGGGGACCGGCGCCAATGAGCTATATCGAAGCGATCCTCAACGGCCTGACGCTGGGCGGCCTCTATGGCCTGTTCGGTCTCGGCCTGGCGCTGGCCTTCGGCATCATGCGCATCGTCAACATCGCCCATGGCGAGTTCGTCGTGCTCGCCGCCTATCTCGGCGTGACCCTGCTGGCCGTTACGCCCTTGCCCCTGCCGGTTGTCGTCGTGGTGGTGGCCGCCGCCGCCTTTGCACTGGGCTGGGCCCTGCAGGCCACCATGCTCAACCGGCTGCTGGGACCCAACCCGGTCCCGGCCATGGTGGTCACAATGGGTCTATCGATCGTCTTGCGCAATGTGCTGGTGGAGCTCTACGGCGCCGATATCCAATCCATCGATATCGGTCCGCTGCAGAATATGGGCATTGGCTTTGCCGGCCTCTCCATCGGCCTCCTGCCGATCCTGATCTTTGTCATCTCAGTTATCCTGTTCATCAGCGTCAACCTGCTCCTGACCCGCACCACAATCGGCCGGGCCTTCAGGGCGGCCGCAGATGACCATGAGATCCTCGAGACCCTGGGGTTCAACCGGCGGCGCATTTACAACGCCGCCCTCGGGCTGGCCGTCGCATTGTCAGCGGTGGCCGGGCTGCTGCTGGCCATGCGCAGCTCCTTCACGCCGTTTTCGGGGGTTGAGCGGCTGCTCATTGCCTTCGAGGTGGTGATCATCGGTGGCCTGGGCTCGCTGCGTGGCTGCTTCCTGGGCGGGCTGTTCCTTGGCGTCGTGCAGGTGCTTGGCCTCAAGCTCTACCCCAATGCGGGCCCGCTCTTCGGACACCTCGCCTTCTTCGTCGTGCTGCTGGTGCGCCAGAGCAACCTCGGTCCACTTCTTGCCTGGGGACGCAAATGAGCACCTTGCTGCGATCCAGCCTCACGCTTCCCGCGCTCGGTCTGGCCGCCATTGCCGCAGCCCTGATCCTGCTGCCGATCGACCGGCGCCTCGCCATGGAGGTGCTGCTGGTGCTGGCCATGGCGCAGGGCTGGAACCTGCTCTGCGGATATACGGGCTTATTGTCCTTCGGCCACCACGCCTTTGTCGGCCTGGGTGCCTATGTCCTGTTCGTGACGGTGAACACAACCGGCCTTTCGCCCGCCTGGAGCATCCTTGCCGCGGCCCTCGTCGCGCTTGTCGTGGGCCTCGCCATGTGGGCCTTGCTGCGCAAACTGCGCGGACCCTACTTTTCCATCGGCATCTGGGTGCTGGCCGATAGCCTGCGCCTGCTGTTCGCCCAGTGGGAATGGGTCGGATCCTCGCGCGGCATCGTGCTCAATCCCATGAGCATCGATGCGGCCAGCTTTGCCGACACAGTGTTCTATCTGGCGCTGGGACTGGCCTTGGTCACCGTTTTTGGTGTCTTCGCCCTGCTGCGAAGCCGGACGGGGCTGGCACTCATGGCCATCCGCGACAATGAGGCAGGCGCGGCCAGCGTTGGCATCGCCGTGGCCCGCAACCAGCTCGCCGCCTTCCTCATCTCAGCTGTGGTCTGTGCTGCAGCAGGCGCGATCTATTACCTCTCCGTGCTCTACGTGGACCCGAGCGGCGCCTTCGACATCGACTGGCAGATCCGCGTGCTGTTCATCGTCATCGTGGGCGGCCTTGGTTCGATAGAAGGCCCCATCATCGGCATCGTCATCTATTTCGGCCTGCGCGAACTCTTCCGCGATGCCGGCGACCTGTTCCTGATCTTCCAGGGGCTGACAGCCTTCCTCGTGCCGCTGATCATGCCGGGAGGCATCTGGGGGCTCATCCAGTCGCGCACCGGCTGGCAATTATTCCCGACGCGCCGTGTGGCCCAATAGCGTCGGTGGAATTCCAGAAGTTGGCCGAGCGATCCGGCAGACAGTCATTTCAAACAAGACTTAGCAACAGGGGTACAATTAAATGACGATCAAGAATCGGCTCTTCCATGCGGGCTGGATCATCATCCTGCTTGGTGCGCTATTGGCGCATTTCATCCAGACATCGGGTGGGATCACTATTCGCGATCTGCGATTCCACGGCCAGAACGGCCAGGTTCTCAGTGGCCTGCTTTATGTGCCGCCGGGGGTTTCAGCCGAAAACAAGGCCCCGGCCATTCTGGCCGTACACGGCTACTTCAATAGTCGCGAAACCCAGGACGGCTTTGCCATTGAATTTGCCCGCCGCGGCTATGTGGTGCTGGCGCTCGATCAGGGCGGTCACGGCTATTCGGACCCGCCGGCTTTCGCCAATGGTTTTGGCGGTCCTGGCGGCCTGGCCTATCTGCGGTCTCTCGATTTCGTCGACACGGACAATATCGGTCTTGAAGGCCACTCCATGGGTGGTTGGACCGTGCTGGCCGCGGCGGCGGCCATGCCGGACGCCTATAAGGCCGTGGTCCTGCAGGGGTCGAGCACCGGCGCTCCCTTCGCCAGGGAGGCCGACATGTCGTGGCCGCGCAACCTGGCCGTCGTCTTCTCCAAGTTCGACGAATTTTCCGGGTTCATGTGGGGCGTCGAGCGCGCCCAGGACATGCCTGAGAGCACAAAGCTGCAGACAGCTTTCGGCACCACTGAACCCGTCGTGGTCGGTCAGGTCTATGGTTCCATCGAAGATGGCACCGCCCGCATTCTGCAGCAGCCCAACACCACCCATCCTGGCAACCACTTTTCGCCAGAGGCTATCGGCGACGCCATTGCCTGGTTCGACCAGACCCTGGAAGGCGCCGATCCGCTGCCGCCCGGCGACCAGATCTGGCTCTGGAAGGAAATCGGCACGCTCATAGCGCTGGTGGGTTTTGTCGTCCTGCTGGCCGGCGCCTTCGATATGCTGCTCAAGACACAGACCTTTGCGCATCTGCGCAAGGAGCCGGGCGGCGCTGCTTATGATGGGCGAAACGGCAAGTGGTGGCTGCATTTTGCTCTGGCCACACTCATCCCGGTACTGACCTATTACCCATTCTTCTACTGGGCAACCGTGGTCTTCCCGGAATCGGCAATCCTGCCGCAGAGCTTCACCAGCCAGATCGCTCTCTGGGCCGTGCTGAATGCGCTCATCATCGTTGCGATGGGCTTGGTCTTCAAGGGTAATAAGGTCTCGGGACGAGGCGATGTCTGGGGGTCGGTGCTGATCGCGCTGGCCACGGTGGGCATCGGCTACCTCGCCGTTGTGGCCACGGATTTCCTCTTCAAGGTGGACTTCCGCTTCTGGGTCGTCGCACTCAAGCCCTTTGACCTGGTGCGGGCCAAGATCGCGCTGGTCTATCTGGTGCCATTCACGGTCTACTTCGTGCTGGCCATGCGCGGCCTGCACACCGGCCTCTCCGTGCGCACCGACAGCCGCGTGGCACAGTATGTCTCCAACATCGCCGTGATGATCGTCGGCTTCATCCTGTTCCTCGGTTTCCAGTATCTGACGCTGCTGTTTACCGGCCACCTGTTCAGCATGAACGAGTCGCTGACTACCGTGATCGGCATGCAGTTCGTGCCGCTTCTGGCGATTGTCGCCTTCCTGTCGACCTTCGCCTGGCGGCGGACAGGCAGTTACCTGCCGGGCGCGTTCATCAATGCGCTGTTCGTCACCTGGTACATCGTGAGCAGTCAGGCGATCCAGTTCGCGGCAAACTGATGAGTTAGGTCCCATCTGCGGCGCCGCAGAAATCCATCCATATGCATCGGCATTTGGATGGTGACCTGCGGCGCTGCAGGATCACGGCCTTGAACCGCATGAAGCCATCCGGAAGTCCTGCCGGCATCGGGTCCGGCCCATCGTTCTGACCGCCTGTGCCGCCGTGCTGGGGGTGATACCGATCGCCACCAGTGTCTTCAGGCCCACCATGTTCTGGTTTGTTCACACCCGCCCCAAAAACAGGGTTGCACTAAACACCCGGAATCTCTATGTCTCCGCGCAGTCGGGGCGTAGCGCAGCCTGGTAGCGCATTTGTCTGGGGGACAAAGGGTCGTCGGTTCAAATCCGGCCGCTCCGACCATTCACTCTAGAGCGAGTTTCCGGGGCCAAGGGTGGCCCTGCGCCCAAAGCCGGAGCCGACCATGCCGCTACAGGTGAGCGACCTGGACAACGCCATTCCGCTTTGGGATGATTTGGTCGGTGCAGAGGCCCGGCTCATCAATCACTCTGAAAATCATACATTCCTGTTTTCTGCGCCACACGGCGAAGCGTACTGCCTGCGGGTCCATCGGCCCGACTACCAGAGCCCTGCCAATATCGAGAGCGAGCTGGACTGGCTTGAAGCGCTGCACAAGCAGACCGAACTCGTCATCCCCGAACCCATTGCCGGCAGCAATGGAAAGCTCCTGCAAAAGTTCACTACTGCGTCGGGGGACACTCACTACGCGGTCTTGTTTCATTTCATCGGTGGACACGAACCGACGCCGGAAAGCAATCTGGTCGAGTTGTTTTCGGTGTTGGGAGGCTATGCGGCAGGGCTCCATGAGCACGCTGTCAGCTGGAAGCGTCCGCCGGGATTCGAGCGTCAGGCCTGGACGGCCGAGGCCATTTTGGACGCTGAAGGACTATGGGGTGACTGGCGCGTGGCCCCGGGCGTCACAGCGGAAGTCCACGAAATACTTGATCGCGCACAATCCCAGCTCAGGCGCCGCCTGGCGGATTATGGCACGGGTCCGGACCGTTACGGCCTGATCCATGCGGACATGCGGCTGGGCAATCTGCTTGTCGATGGTGATCAGGTGTGCCTGATCGATTTTGACGATTGCGGCCTATGCTGGTTCGGCTACGACTTTGCCGCTGCCATTTCGTTTCATGAGACGCATAAGGCGGTGCCTGCGCTCAAGGCTGCATGGCTCGATGCCTATCAGGCCATCCGGCCGCTTTCTGCCCTCGACATCGAGATGCTGGACTCCATGGTCATGCTTCGCCGTATGGCTCTTCTTGCCTGGATCGGATCGCATATTGAGACCAGCCTGGCACAAACCCACGTCAACGGTTTCGCGCAGGGGACTGCGGAACTGGCCCAGCGCTATCTGCGCGGGCCGATCTGGCCCTAGCATTCATCTGGTTTGCAACTCTGGCCGGAGAACGCCGTGGTGGTGACTCGGTCATGCCGGCGTGAGAACAGGAGAAGCCCCAGATCAGCCCGAACATGAGCCACATTTGACGCCAGTGCTCGCCCTCATGCAGCGAGGCACCCAGGATGATGCCGACGACGGAGGCGAGCAGGGCGAGGCTGATCTCGTTTCGGGTCTGCCGGTAGTTGCGGATGGCCACGAAAACGCTGCCTGTGACCAGTGAGAGCCAGGCTAGGCCTCCCATCCAGCCATAATTGACGAAGGAACTGAGCCAGACATTGTGAATGGGCTCCGGAAATATCTTCTCCAGCTGCAATACACCGACGCCGACTGGATCCTGGATGATCATGGGTATGACCAGCAGATATCGGCTGTAGCGGCCTTCCTCGCCCAGATCGTACGATTTTGCGAAGGTCAGCCGGTCCAGCAGTTTCGCCGTGAACTCCGCCGAAGTTACGCTGGCTATGCCCAGGAGCAGCAAGGCAACGGCCACGATACTGCCCGCTATCAGCAACAGCCGACGTGGGCTCCTGCGGTTCTGGAAGGCGACATAGGCAAACAGGCACACCATCGCGCCGACCACGGCAATTCGCGAGAAGGACAAGAGGATGCCCAGCATGATGATGCCCATGGCGGCGGTAACCACCAGCTTGTGCCGGGTGCGCGGCAGGTAATAGGCGCAGAACACCGCAGCCGGGATCAGGAACGTGCCATACATGTTGGGGTCATCGATGAGACCCTTGGCGCGGCCATCCCAGGTCAGGATTGGGTGCTGGGTAAGGAAGCCGGCGGTGCCGAGCAGGGATCCGATGATGGCAGAAACGATATAGACCTTCATGAAGGTCTCGAAATGCCGCCGGTGCCAGCTCATGGACACAAATGCGCCAATAACGCCAATCGCGATGGCAAAAGTCTTTGAGACAAGCTCAAAGACCACGCCTTCTTCGCCCAGATGAGGCAGCGAAGCGATGACGCTTGCGCCCAGCCAGGCGGCCGCGAGCAGGGAAAGCACCAAGGCACGGCGTGACACCTCGATGCGCTCCTGCAAGGCTATGTGTACCAGCGTAATCAGGAATGCGAGCACATAGAGCAGGTCCACCGGCGAAGGCCGGAAGAGCGTGAAGTTCATGGCCAGAATGGCCGTCAGGAAGACGAAATTGCGTGTCGAGAACACTGCAAATCGCAGGCCTGACAGGCTGATCTGCATACCTTGATGCTCAGATGCCTGGTCGGCCACGCTCATGGCGCAAATCCATATCCCAGGATCAGGTCCGGCGTGCCCAGACCTTCGCAATCCGCTGCCCCAGAAATGAACGTCTGGCCGTTCGATGCAAGGCAGCGATGGACCGGTACTGTCCCGGCATGCGGGGAGACGAATAGCCATCCGGCTGTTCGGCCATCCATCATGCCGTATTGCGCGCAGCGCCGTTCCTCGGCCAGCATGTCGCCCGGCGCCATTGCTGCTGTTGGCGAGCACTCAACCAGCTTCAGACTGGCAACCGAATCCGGCGCCCGCGTCAGCGCGTAGGCCACTGTGGTTTCGAGTTCGTATGCCTTGCCGTCACCCACGATCGGCCCGGTTGTCGATATGAAGCGATCAGTTTGGGGATTGTGCCATCGGCTGAGCGCGACCCCCACTTGGGCCAGATCGGAGCTTGCATCGGTGGACAGGACGACATCGCGCTGCACAAGGTATCGGCTCTCGAACCCTGCACCAGCCGGCACGAAGACATAGGTCAGCACAAACTGGTTGCCCAGGTCGTTTCCGCCCGTCTCAGGGTTCACCATCGAGACATAGACCGACAGGTCGGTCGGGGCAGGGCGGTTCCATTCCGATGCATCAATGGGCACCAGAGGCTCATCGAGATCGACAAAGTTCACCTTGTCAGTCGACAGGGACAGGCGCAGCCCACCAAACCATGGATCGGTCGCAATGGCTGCGACCCAATCCTGCTCCTCGAAGTAAGCGGCCCCTGTGCCCACGAACCCGATATCGGTCGCCGCTCCGTCCAGGCCCGGCTCACGCCAGGCGCCCTCGTGGTATTTTCGCCAATCCGTCAGCAGGCCTTTGGGGGCCCGAGCGACAATGGTTTGCCAGTCTGTGTTGCGCAGGCAATAGGCGTAGAGAAAGCCGTCGTGACCGTCCACCAGCGAGCAGTCGCCTTCGCCGGTGATCCGGTCGGGCAGGGGACTGTCGGCACCGCTGACTACAGTGCCAAGGTCGGTCCAGGTGAGACCATAATCTGCCGATGTGGCAATCGCCATGGACTTGTCGGTTCGGCCGACATTGTAGTCACACATCCGCTCCTGATGGACGAAACCGATAAGCGTTTCCTCCGCCCGGACGATCGATGTCAGCCACCTCCCGCAGTCATTGACGCTGCCGGGCGCGCCCTGCTCCAGCACAGCCCTGCGCGGCCCGCTCATGTCTGACAGCGTCGCGCCCTCAACAGCATAGGTGTGACCGTTGGCGGTAAACCCCCGGAACCTTCCGTCAGGCAGCCTGATCGCTGCAAAGGCCGCGTCCAACTCGTCGGGAAAAGGCCCCCGCACAACCTGCGGAGGGCCGACGCGCACGTTGATGCAGTCAACGCAGATCTCGTCATCAGAAATGCCCGGCCCGGCCACAACCGAGAAGGCAAGCAGTCCGGCAAGACGCAATGCGATGGAACGGGTCATGCGGCTAGTAGGCGTTTTCAGACGTGAAGAGCCTGAGCGGCGTCATCACGACGATGTAGAGATCGAACAGGATCGACCAGTGCTCGATGTAGTAAAGATCGTGGTTCACGCGCTGCATGATCTTGTCGATCGTATCCGTTTCCCCGCGCCAGCCATTGATCTGTGCCCAGCCGGTCATGCCTGGCTTGACGCGATGACGCGCAAAATATCCTTCCACCGCCTCGTAGTAGAGCTGGTTCGCAGCCTTGGCCTGAAGGGCGTGCGGCCGGGGGCCGACAATTGAGAGCTCACCCTTGAGCACATTGAACAGCTGCGGCAGTTCGTCGATCGAAGTTCGGCGGATGAACTTGCCGACTTTCGTAACGCGCGGATCGTCTTTGGTCACCAGCTTGGCCGCTGTAGCATCGAGCATGTCGGTCCGCATCGAGCGGAACTTGTAGATGCGGATCAGCTCATTGTTGAAGCCATGCCTGTGCTGCACGAAGAACACTGGCCCCTTGCTTTCCAGCTTGATGGCAATGGCGGTGATGATCATCACGGGCGAAAGCAGGATGAGGGCCGTCAGCGCGACAACCTTGTCAAAGACCCATTTGAAAATGAGGTTCCAATCCGAGATCGGCCGGTCCGCCATGTCCAGCACAGGCAGTTCGCCCACATAGGAATAGGCCTTCTCGGTGAAGCGCAGCTTGCTCATATGCGCCGAAAGCCGGATGTCGACTGGCAGCACCCAGAGTTGAGTGAGCATGTCCAGCACCCGCTTCTCGGCCGATAGCGGCATCGAGACGATGACAAGGTCCACCTGTGTCCGCCGAGCAAATTCGATCAGATCGGACACCTTGCCCAGCTTTTCGTAGCCCGAAACGACATCGGGCGATCGTTCGCCCACGCGGTCGTCGAAAAGGCCAAGCAGGTTGATGTCTTTGTCCGCACCGGCCTGGATCTGCTCGATCAGCACGGCCGCATCGTCCCCGCCACCCACAATGACCGTGCGCCGCTTGAGACGGCCCTGTCCGGTCCAGCGCAGGACAAGGCCGCGCAGGATCTGTCGATAGATTACCAGCAGCACGGCACCGGAAAGGAACCAGCTCAACAGCCACACGCGCGAGACCATGTCGCCGGCTTTGAAGAAGAACAGCCCCACGGTCAGGATCAGCATGACCACGAGCCAGGCGCCGAGAACGCGCCCGATCTGGGAAATCCGCGTGCGATAGGCGCTGATGCGGTGAGCGCGAACTGCGTTGAGAGCGATATTGGCGATCAGTACGCTTGCAAGAATGACGGGAATATAGAACCCGTCCTGGCGCGGTTCCACATAGGCCAGGTGGATGCCGTAGCCCAGGATGGCCAACAACCCGGCCTCAACGATCTGGGCGACCCCGGCAATGATCGCGCCCGACAGGGTTCGGTCGACGGGCGCGGCAATGATCCGTTCTGCGCTGTCGGACAGCCGCACATTGTCGGAGGCATCCTTGCGGGACGCATGGTCCTCAATGGCCTTCTTGGGATCGACGCGATACATGACGCAAACCGGCACTTTGTGATTGTGGCCGATATGGTTAGGACGCAGACCTTTATACTCGGTGAAGTCCCGGGGCGCAGTTCCGCGAAATTCCCTAAGGGTTACCGCAAGGTTTTTCCCAGATAGAGTTGCTCTATTTGTCCCGCCATCCGCTCCACCGAAAATCCTGCAGCGACATGGTCGAGCCGCAGGCGCATTTCGGTCTCAGCACCCCGGGGATCGGCAAGTACCCCTGTCATGGCGTCCGCCAACTGCTGCACATTGTCTGGCTCGATCAGGCTGGGGGCGGTGGGGCCGAAGATCTCCCCGATTCCGCCGACACGGGTCGCGATGACCGGCAACTGAGCGGCGGCGGCCTCCATCACCACATAGGGCAGGGATTCCGCCAGCGAGGGCACAACAGCACAGCGGCCGCGTGCAAACACTTCTCGTGCCGGCCTGGACCCGACCAGTTCGACCCTGTCTCCAATGCCCAGTTGACTGACGCGCTCTTCCAGGGCGGCCCGGTCGGGACCGTCCCCCGCCATGACCAAGCGCGCCGGATGGCCGTTGGGCCGTACCACCTTGGCCAGCGCCTCCACCAACGGAAAAATACCCTTGAGTGCGCGCAATTCGCCCACAAATACGAAATCTGCAGCATCTGCCCGGGGAACAACGGGTTCGAATTCTTCTGGTCGCAAACCGTTATGGATCACGCTTGAGTGGCAGGTCGGCTTGCCGATGAGTCTCGAATAGGTGTCGTGCGCATAGGCGCTTTCAAAGATGATGGCCTCGGTCCGGCCCATCAACCGTCGCTCGATACTATGGAACAGGCGGCCCGAAGCTTTGTCCGCCGGAAAGTGTAAGACGCCACCATGGGGCGTATAGAAGACTTTGACCTTGTGGCGCCCATAGCTGGCCAGCCGTGCGTAGAACCCGCCCTTGGCCCCGTGCCCATGCAGAACATCGGCGTTGAGGCGTCGGGCCAATGCTGCCACGGAGAAGGGTGTTCTGAGGTCGCCGCGACCGAATTGGCGAGGCATCGGAAACCGGTGGATCCCCAGAACGCTATGTTGTTCGAGCGCGCCAAGCAGCGTTTCGGTCTGCGCATCATTGGCAACACTGTCCACAACCAGGCCGACCTGATGCCCCTTGCTGGCCAGATAGTGCGTCAGGTCCGAGACGTGGCGGAACAAGCCCCCAACGGGAGCACGCAGCACCTGCACAATGCGCAGTCCATCGGGCCTGGTCACTAGAACCAGCGCTCCTGCACGACGATTGTGTCACCCGGGAAGATCGGGAAGTCGAGATCGACCGTACCCCTGACCATCTCATTGCCCTGACGCCGATAGACCACGGCGCGATCACGGTCGGCAGTTTCGGTGTATCCTCCGGCGGTGCTGATGGCCGCCCGCACCGTCATGCCGTAAACATAGGGAAACTGACCGGACGTCTTAATCTCGCCCTGGATATAAAATGGGCGATACTGATCCACTTCCACGGCCACATCGGGGTTGCGCATGTAGCCATTTGCCAATGCCCGGGCGAGCCTTTGGGCAGCGACTTCGGTTGTGCTGCCCCGCACCGGAACCGGACCGACCAGCGGGAAGGCAATCGCACCCTTGTCGTCCACCTTGTAGGTGTTGCTCAACTCGGCATCACCATAGACGGCAACGCGCACGACATCGCCGGTGTCGAGCTGATAGGGCCCTTTTGTGTCCACCAGATAGGTCGCGGGACGCGTCGTGGCACAACCGGCAAGCGCCAGCGACATGACGACTGCGATAAGTGGTAGCCAGCGCATGATAATCCTGAGCTCCAGAGTTGCCGGTAGTCTGGTCTGTCATGGTTAAGAATTCGCTTATGGCGTCATTGTCTCCTCGCGTGCTGCAAGGCGGGTTAACTCAATGTTGACCATGACTGGCGTAGGTCTACGACAATATCGAGGGCAGGCCATGACGTACGAACAACCACATCTGGACGATACGCGGATTGATGTCGGGGCTCTGTTTTCCGCGATCGGTCGCAGTTTGCCCCGCATCCTGCTGATCACGCTCGGATTGCTGGTTGCGACCTTCGTCGTGCTTCTGTTCCAGCCGCGCATGTACGACTCGACCTCGGCCATTCTCGTTGAGCCGCGGTCCAGCCCCTATGTCCGGGCTTCCAACGAGCAGGCCCCGGCCGTCTCCGGCAATGAGGTCGGTGTGGTCTCCAGCCAGATCGAGCTGCTGAAGTCGCGCGATACCTTGCTTGGCGTGATCGATGCTCTGGACCTGAGGTCGGTGCCCGAGTTCAACGGCTCGTCCTCCGGATTTTCTCCTGTCGCCATGGTCATGCAGATCGCAGGCCGTCGCGCGGCGACGCCGGACAGCATTGATGAAACTGTCCTCAAGGCCCTCTATGACCGCCTCGATGTGGCGCAGGAACGCGATTCGCGGATCATTTCGGTCACCGTCAGCACAACCGATCCGCAGCTCTCGGCGCGCATTGCCAATGCCGTGGCGTCGGCCCATGTGGCGCGTCGGGCCCAGTTGTCCATATCTGACACTGCGGACGCCTCGGGCTGGCTGCGCGAGGAGATCGACCGGCTGCGTGTTTCCGTTCAGGAGGCCGAGTCGGCTGTCGCCAATTTTCGGGTCGAGAACGACCTGTTCACCGGACAGAACAACACCAGCCTGCTCGATCAGGAACTGTCCAATATCTCGGCCCAGATTACCGCAGCGCAAGAGCGCAAGAATGCAGCCGAGTCGCGTGCTACGCTGATCCGTGGCCTAATCGAACGCAACCAGCCGATTGAAGGCGTCGCCGACGTCCGTGACTCGGTCGTTATCCAGCGCCTCAGTGAAGAGAAGGCCCGTCTCCAGGGTGAGCGCGCACAGCGATCCGCCACCATGCTGGCCAACCACCCCTCTATTCGCGCGCTCAACGCCCAGATCGCCGAGCTGAACAATCAGATCAGCCTTGAAGGTACCCGGGTCGCCGCGGCCCTGGAAGCTGAAGCTCAGATCGAGGCTGATCTCGCCGCATCGCTGCAGGCCGATCTGGCGCGGGCCAAATCCAGCGCGTCATTGGCCACGCGAGAGACCGTGACGCTGGACAGCCTGGAGCGTGAAGCCAAGGCGCAACGTGATCTCCTTGAAGCCTATCTGCTGCGCTTCAACGAAGCATCGTCACGTGTTGATACCAATTCCGCACTTCCAGACGTTCGCGTCGTATCGGAAGCCGCGCCCGCTGTGACTGCCGCGTCTCCCAATACCTCCTTCATCATGCTGTCGGTCGGCATTGTGTCCGTTCTGGTGCAGGTAGGGGCGGTGACTTTCGGGGAGTTGATGTCGGGGCGGGCCCTTGTGCCGGTAGCACGGCGCCCGCTGGCGACCGACGAACTTGAGGAAGCGCCGTTTCATGCCGAAGAGCTTGAACCCGAACAGCGCTGGGAAGACGATGTTCAGGCTGGCGAAATGACGCCGGAGCCCGAAATAGAAGCCGAGTATCGGAACGGCGGCGAAACCGCGCTTGCCGAGGCTGTCGATGATCTGGACGGTCAGGTCTATGACGACGCAAATCCGTCTGACTCACTCCTGGATGATGACGCCGACGTCACCGCACCTGAGCAGGTTGATCCTTCCAGCATCGAAACTGCTGATCTTGCGGAACAATACCCGTCGGAACAGCCATCCTCCGCCGCAGCCAGCCAGTTCATTCGCAATCTGGCCGCTGCAACCTCGGCAACCCGTGCCGATCGACAGCCCGCCAGCCCGTCAGCTATGTCGGAGGATACGGCCATGCCGCCTCCGCCGCCGATCAGCGCGAGCATTCGCCCCGAGGCTGCTGCGCCGCAACGCCGCCGCGCGTCGACCGCTTCTTCCCGAGTGATCAGGTCGGCAGATCTGGTGTCGGATTTCGTTTTGGGCCGCACTCATCTCCTCCTTCTGGCCGACCACTTGTCCGGTCAGGCAAGCAGGACCATGGCCGAGGACCTTGTTGGCGATGCCATTTCCAGGGGGCTCAGTGTTGCCTTGATTGACGCTGGAACCGGCCAGCGCACGGCAGAGGTGGGCATCAGCGATCTGAGCGGCGGGTATGCTGGATTTGGCGATGTTGTGCAGAAGTCGGCCGACAACGGCTTTGCCGAGGTGACCTGGGGAACACTGGCCGGCATCGACACGCGCTCCAGCCGCCCCGCTACTCTGGTCGAGGCCCTGGGTGACATCTACGAAGTTGTCGTCGTGCTCACCGGTAGGGTTGGCGGTGCGTCGACCTTGGATATGTTCTTGGAACTGGGCGGGCGGGTTGTGCTCGTGGCCGATAGCGAGGCCGAAATCGAGAGCGCTGAACAGGCGCGCCGGGAGCTCCGCGAAGGCGGGTTGCAGCAAGTCGAAATCGCCGCCTTGGCCGAGCCGGTCGCGGCCTGAGCGCGAACCCGGTCGTGTCGCTCAAATACACCGCCATCCGAGCCGCATTTGAACTGCTCTGGTTGTCGGGCATGCCGCGCCTGTTTCGGCTGCTCTCCCGTTCGCGCGGGGTCATACTGACCCTGCATCGTGTTCTGCCGGAGCCGCCAGCGGACTTTTCGCCCAACGCCATTCTGCAGATCCGGCCAGACTTTCTCGACTACTGTCTCGAGCGGCTCCGCGATCTCGGCATCGATATCATTACTTTGGACGAAGCGATTGAGCGGCTGGCTTCACCCAAAAAGGGCCGGCAATTTGTCGTCCTCACATTTGACGATGCCTATCGTGACAATCTGCAGCATGCGCTGCCAATACTCCGGGCCCACGAAGCGCCCTTTACGCTCTATGTGCCGACCGCATTCGTCGATGGTATTGGGCAGCTTTGGTGGCAGGCCATCGAGGATATCATCGCCCGGCAGGAGGCCGTCGCCTTCTCCGAAGATGGCCAGACTGAATACGTCGACACCCGCACGCTCGCCCAGAAGCAGCAGGCTTTCGACAGGCTCTACTGGCGCATGCGCAAAATGCCCGAAGCGGAACGTCTGCTGTTGTTGGACGCATTCACAAGCGCCTATGGCTACGATCTGCAGCGGCAATGCCGCGAGCTGATCATGGACTGGCACGAATTGCGTCATGTCGCCGGCGATCCGCTCTGCACCATAGGTGCCCATACGGTTCATCACTATGAACTTGCCAAGTTGACTGCGGAGCATGCCCGCAATGAGATGTTTCAGTCGGTCGAGATCGTTGAGGCCCAGTTCGGCATCCGGCCGGCCCACTTCTCCTATCCGCTGGGCGGACCGCTGTCGTGCGGGCCAAGAGAGTTCGCCTTGGCGCAGGAGCTTGATTTCCGGACAGCCGTGACCACTCGGCCCGGCGGCCTCTATCCGCATCATCTTCAGCAACGGACGGCACTGCCGCGCGTGTCCCTGAATGGCTACTTCCAGCAGCGGCGCTATGTCGATGTCTTCGCCAGTGGCGGCCTGTTCACGCAGCTTGGCAGGATAATGCGCTAAGTCTTGGAAGAGACTCGACTTAGGGATTGCTTTCAGCGCTGGAGTCAGGCTTCGCCATCCACTTGATCAACGGCATGGCCGGCAACATCCACCCCGTGCCGGCAATGATGAAGAAGCCGATCAACACCAGCCCCGGCAATCCTTCGGGCAAGAGTAGATAGACCCAGGTCGCCAGAACCGACCACAGGATGATTGATCCGACCAGAAGGAAGGCGCCAATCAATTTGCGGTTTCGCTGGGTCATGTGCGGCATCTGGGCTGTTGCGGGATAATGAGCACGGGATTACCACTCCCGCACCAATGCCGAAACCGGAAACCGCGCCGTGACCCTCAAGCAAGATGCCGCACCGGGCCAGATCAGCTATGCCAGCGACCCTTTGCGTCCAATCCGCATCTGGCTCTATGGCCTGGCCGCTTTCGTGCTGCTCATCGTTGTGGTCGGCGGTATTACGCGGCTGACGGAATCGGGACTGTCCATCACCTCGTGGAAGCCGATTTCCGGCGTCATTCCGCCGCTCAACCAAGCCGATTGGGAGGCCGAGTTTGAGGCCTACAAGCAAATTCCCCAGTACAATGTGCTCAATTCCTGGATGAGCCTGGACGACTTCAAGGTCATCTTCTTCTGGGAGTGGTTCCATCGGCTGATTGCGCGCTTCCTTGGTGTGCTCTTCATCGTGCCCTTCGTCGTATTCCTGTTTCAGAAGCGCTTGCCGCGCGATCTGGCTTGGCCCTTGTTCGGCCTGTTCATCCTCGGTGGTTTCCAGGGTGCCCTGGGCTGGTGGATGGTCTCGTCCGGGCTGACTGAACTGACTTCGGTCTCGCAATACCGACTGGCGGCTCACCTCACGGCAGCCAGCCTGCTGTTTATTGCCTTGGTCTACGTGGCGCGCTCGCTGTCTCCTGGCCGTGTGCTGGGCAGGGTGACAGGCTTCCACATGACGACGGCCTTTATTCTCTTGCTTGCAGTCATCCTCCAGATCGGGGCAGGGGCCTTTGTGGCCGGGCTTGATGCCGGCATGGGTTACCAGACCTGGCCGCTGATGGACGGTACCATTATTCCCAATGGCCTGTTCGTCATGGAGCCGGCCTGGCGGAACCTCTTCGAGAATGCCCTGACGGTCCAGTTCATTCACCGCGGCATTGCCTATCTGATCGTGGGATATGTCGGCTGGCTGATCTGGCGCCGTTACAAGGATGGCGGCTTTGGCGGCGTGCACGGCTGGCTACCCCGCATTGGCGCCATTATCCTGCTGCAGGTGGCCCTTGGCGTCGCCACCCTCCTGATGAGTGTGCCGATCGGCCTCGCAGTGGGTCATCAAGCCCTTGCCTTCATGCTGGCAGGGCTCGCCGTCGCCTATATCGCTGATATGCGGCGCGTGCGGTAATATGATACCGCTAGAGTAAGTCGTTGATCTGGAATGCGAAATTATTCCCTGTTGACGCCCCCATGAATCTCCCTTAGAGACCCGCTCGAACTGGCCGGTCCATGCGTGGGCCGGTCTCTTGAATCCTAGGGAATTCGCTTATGAGCACGTACTCGGCAAAACCGAGCGAAATCGAAAAGCAGTGGGTCCTGATCGACGCCGAAGGGCTCGTCGTGGGTCGCCTGGCTTCGATCATCGCCTCGCGTCTGCGCGGCAAGCACAAGCCGACCTTCACCCCCCACATGGACATGGGTGACAACATCATCGTCATCAACGCCGACAAGGTGAAGCTGACCGGTCGCAAGCTGGACCAGCACCGCTTCTACTGGCACACCGGCTACCCCGGTGGCATCAAGGACCGCACCGCGCGCGAGCTGCTCGAGGGCCGCTTCCCGAACCGCGTCCTCGAGAACGCCGTTCGCCGCATGATGCCCGGTGGTCCGCTGACCCGCGCCCAGCTCAAGAACCTGCGCGTCTATGCCGGTACCGAGCATCCCCATGAAGCGCAGAACCCGACCAAGCTCGACGTCGCTGCGATGAACTCCAAGAACGTCCGGGTGAAGTAATATGGCCGAAACCATCAACTCCCTCGAAGACCTCGGCACCACCGCTGCCGCTCCGGCCGCCAACACCGCTCCGGTCCATGAACAGAAGCTCGACAGCCTCGGCCGCGCCTACGCCACTGGCAAGCGCAAGAACGCCGTTGCCCGCGTCTGGATCAAGCCGGGCAAGGGCACGCTGACCATCAACGGCCGCGAGTTCGCCAAGTACTTCGCCCGTCCGGTTCTGCAGCTCATCGTCAAGCAGCCGATCGTCGCCTCCGAGCGTCTCGACCAGTATGACGTCAACGTCACCGTTGCCGGTGGTGGTCTCAGCGGTCAGGCCGGTGCCGTTCGTCACGGTATCTCCAAGGCGCTCACCTACTTCGAACCCGCCCTGCGCCCGGTTCTGAAGAAGGGTGGCTTCCTGACCCGCGACAGCCGCGTTGTTGAACGTAAGAAGTACGGTAAGGCCAAGGCCCGCCGCTCCTTCCAGTTCTCCAAGCGTTAATCGCTGGAACAAGTCGACTTTTGCGAGGGGCCGGGAAACCGGCCCTTTTGCTTTGGGAGGTACCATGTTCAGCCATGTGACAGTGGGAAGCAACGATCTGGAGCGGGCAGGGCGTTTCTACGACGCTGTCCTGATTCCCCTTGGATTGCGCCGACGCATTGTTGAGCCTGATGGCGGGCCGGAGGCCCTGTGCTGGGTCGGCGCGCGGCCCTATCCGCGCTTCTATGTTTACGCGCCCTTCGACCGGCAGTCTGCAAGCGCAGGCAACGGCGCTATGATCGCCTTCATTGCACCCTCGCAGGAAGCTGTCGATCTGGCCCACGCCGCGGGACTAGCCAATGGGGGAGGCGATGAAGGCGCTCCAGGACTGCGTGAGCACTACGCGCCGGACTATTACGGTGCCTATCTGCGCGATCCGGACGGAAACAAGGTCCATATCGTGCACAGGCCCGCTCTGCTCGAATGGCGATGACCAGCCTCGTTACCCGCTTCCACCTGCTGCTCTTTGGCGTGACGCTGGCAATTGCCGGTGTCACGATACTGCATGTGCCCTTCGACTATGCCTATCCCGCCCACTGGAAGGGGAGCACTGCAGATTGGCTTTGGCCGCGAAACGCCGCACTCGCCACCCCGCCAGCTCTGCAAGTCATCCTTCTCTTTGCCTTCTTCGTCCTTGGGCGCCGCCTGTCCAGGAACCATCTCGCCAAGACCCGCCACATCCTCGAACCGGCCCTGACGCTACTGCTTGCAGTGGCCGCCGGCTGCGAACTTGGGCTGCTGTTGAGTGGTATCGGGTCGGACTTCGATATGTTTCGCATAACAACGCTGGGGTTGGCAGCGGTGCTCCTGGTTCTTGCGGCAGTCCTCTATGATGCCGAGCGTCACTCCTATGGTGGCATGCGCATGCCTTGGCCAATCCGCTCGGACCGGGCGTGGCGCGTGGTTCATCGCATCAGCGGCATTGCCGCCGGTGTCGCCGCTCTCATTTTGGGTTGGCTTGCCTGGGCCGATCCTGGGCCCGGCATTCTCGTCCTGGGCATGGGCGCCACCCTGACAGGTTTGCCTTTCCTGGCAGCGCTGGTGACCCTGGTCGTTACCCGCCTGACGACAACCGACGGGGCCGCCGACTAGCGCCAGCTGACCACCAGCTTCTCCAGCCCGTGGAAGTGATAGACATTGCCGTAGCGCGGCGGCCCGGCGATCCTCAGCTTCGGCAGCCGCTGGAACAGAACACCCATGGCCTCCTGCAGTTCGATCCGCGCCAGCGGTGCGCCAATGCAGAAGTGGATACCGGCGCCGAAGCTGACATTGGCGCCGTCGGTGCGGAACGGATCGAACCGATCCGCATGAGCGAAACGGGCAGGGTCACGGTTTGCAGCGCCCAGCATCAGTCCGACCACATCGCCCTTGCGCAGCGTAATGCCCTCATAGTCCATGTCCATCAGCGCATAGCGGGTGAACAGATGCAGCGGTGCGTCAAAGCGCAGGCACTCTTCCACGGTCGCCTCGGCCTGCTCCGGTGTGTCGAACAGGCTTTGTGGATCCAGCCCGCTTTCGAGGATGGATTTCACCCCATTGCCGGTCGTATGCACCGTCGCCTCATGCCCGGCATTGAGCAGCAGGATGGCCGTCGACATCACTTCGTCGTCGCTCAGCACATCGCCATCACGATCAGTCGTCAGCATATGGGTGAGCAAGTCTTCCCTGGGCGACTTCCGCCGTTCCGCTATCACATCGCGCAGATAGGCCGTGAAATCGGCCGCGGCCCTGTTGGCGTCAAGCTCGGTCTCGCGCGTGACATTGTACATGTACATGGTCACCATGCGGTTGGACCAATTGAGCAATTGTGGCGCCATTTCCGCCGGCAGGCCGATCATCTCGGCGATAACGATGGCCGGTATCGGCGCGGCAAAGGCCTTGATCAGATCGACGCTCTCCTGGCCCTCGAACTGGTCGATCATCTCATTGGCCAGTTGCCTTATGCGTGGCCGCAATTGCTCCACCTGCCGCGACACGAAGGCGCGGTTCACCAGCGTCCTGAGGCGCGTATGCGCCGGCGCTTCCAGGTTCAGCAGCGAGTACTTTTCGGTCAGGTCGAAATTAGCCACATGCGGCTTGGGCTCGGGAAGCCCGATCTCTTCGCGGCTTGCCACATGCAGAATGTCCCGCCCGAACCGCTTGTCGCGTAACAAGGCGCTGACCGATTTGAAATCGGCGAAACACCAGTGACCATACTCCTCCCAGAAAAATGCCGGATGGCTGGCATGTTGCCGGGCGTAGAACGTGTAAGGGTTCTGGTAGAAAGTCGGGTCCTGTGGTTGAGCACTGGTGCGCAGGTGAGCGGGAACATCGGTGATCGGCTTGACTTGAAGGATGGCGGCCATGGTCTGGAGAATGTCTGTGGTTTTTGATCGACTGGTCAAATCTAGACGGTTGAGAACCGCCTGCCTATGACCTCCTGCCTTGCTCACAACGAAAAAATCGCTAGGGAAGAGGGCAACGAAATCGAGGAGCCGAACTCGTGAGCGACATCACCTATACCCAGGCAGTTGAGGCTATCTACGCCTCGATCCGCAACGACAATGAGGATATCGATACCCATATTGCGGCGCTCAAATCCGCCATGGCGCGCGAGGGCCTCAAGGAGGCGACCTTCGAGACCGCCAAGCTCGCCCAGCCCAATCGCCAGGGCCGCAAGCTCATGCAGGCCTATTTCCGCAAGAAGGGTGTGGCCATCGGCTTCACCTGATTTGAACCAAATTGGCGGCGTTCACCTTGAAACCACAAGAATTGGGCGAGAAATGCCGGGGCTATTGAAGCCTGCCTCATTGCCGCCTATCTGTGCCTTTACCGCCCGTTAAGGCGGCATCGCCTGCAATCGGCCCGTCGCGCCGATTCGATTTTCCGGCAAGCCGGTCTGCCCCTCCGAGTGCGCGTTCGGGGCAGGGGCCTGTCCAACCAACCAAGCCTGTCGTCCGGTCCGCGACCCGGGGCAAGGCCAAGGGGCAAAATATATGCGGGATCCGCACGATCTTTACATGAACACGCTCGTTCCCATGGTGGTCGAGCAGTCGAACCGTGGCGAACGCGCTTTCGACATCTACTCGCGCCTCCTGCGCGAGCGCATCATCTTTGTGACCGGCGTGGTCGAGGACAATATGGCCTCGCTTATCGTCGCCCAGCTTCTGTTTCTCGAATCAGAGAACCCGAAGAAGGAAATCGCCATGTACATTAACTCGCCCGGCGGCGTGGTGACGGCTGGCCTTTCCATCTACGACACCATGCAGTTCATTCGCCCGGCCGTTGCGACCATGGTCATGGGCCAGGCGGCATCCATGGGTTCTCTGCTGCTGGCCGCTGGCGAAGCCGGCATGCGCTCCAGCCTTCCGAATTCGCGCGTCATGGTTCACCAGCCGTCTGGCGGCTTCCAGGGTCAGGTCACCGACATTTTGATTCACGCCAAGGAAGTCGAGGGTTTGAAGCGTCGCCTTAATCAGATCTATGAAAAGCACACCGGCCGCTCCTACGAAGAGATCGAGAACGCACTTGAGCGCGATCGCTTCCTCTCGCCGGAAGAAGCCAAGGCCTTTGGTCTGATCGACAACGTGATGGAAAAGCGCGCCGTGCCGGAGGCATCCGCCTGACTTGGTCCGCGTTAAGCACAATGCTGATGCGCCGTGGACTGTGATCCAAGCGCAATTGCACCAAGCCGGAACGGCCTTTAAGGTCGTTTCGGCTTAGACTTTCTTTATGCCTTGAGCGTTAGCCTGCCTGTTAACGCTTGAATTTGGGGGCGCTCAGCTCCCGGGAGTGACTGGATGTCCAAAGAGACCACCAACGGCGAAACCTCCAAGAACACGCTTTACTGCTCGTTCTGCGGCAAGTCGCAGCACGAAGTACGCAAGCTGATCGCCGGTCCGACCGTATTCATCTGCGATGAATGCGTTGAACTGTGCATGGACATCATCCGCGAAGAGAACAAGACCTCCATGGTCAAGTCCTCCGAGGGCGTGCCCACCCCTGCAGAAATCTGCAAGGTGCTGGATGACTACGTCATTGGTCAGGGTCGCGCCAAGCGTGTGCTCTCCGTGGCTGTCCACAACCACTATAAGCGCCTGCACCACGCCCAGAAGAATCAGGATGTTGAACTCTCAAAGTCCAACATCATGCTGATCGGCCCCACCGGGTCGGGCAAGACGCTGCTGGCCCAGACCATGGCCCGCATCCTCGATGTGCCCTTCACCATGGCCGACGCGACCACGCTCACAGAAGCCGGCTATGTCGGCGAGGACGTGGAGAACATCATCCTCAAGCTACTGCAGGCCGCCGACTACAATGTCGAAAAGGCTCAGCGCGGCATCGTCTATATCGACGAGGTCGACAAGATTTCCCGCAAGTCGGACAATCCCTCGATCACCCGTGACGTCTCGGGCGAGGGTGTGCAGCAGGCCCTGCTCAAGATCATGGAAGGCACCGTCGCCTCCGTGCCCCCGCAGGGTGGTCGCAAGCATCCGCAGCAGGAATTCCTGCAGGTTGATACCACCAACATCCTGTTCATCTGCGGCGGCGCCTTTGCCGGTCTTGAAAAGATCATTTCGGCGCGTGGCGAGGGTTCGGGTATCGGCTTTGCCGCCACCGTCAAGGATCCGAACGATCGTCGCGTCGGTGAATTGCTGGCCGAGGTTGAGCCCGAGGATCTGGTCCGCTTCGGCCTGATCCCGGAATTCATTGGCCGCCTGCCGGTCCTGGCAACGCTGGAAGATCTCGATGTGCCCGCGCTCATCGAAATCCTCACCCAGCCCAAGAATGCTCTGGTCCGCCAGTATCAGCGCCTGTTCCAGATGGAAGAGATCGAATTGACCTTCCACGAAGATGCCCTCAAGGCCATTGCCGAGAAGGCCATCGAGCGCAAGACCGGCGCCCGCGGCCTCCGCTCGATCATGGAAGGCATCCTGCTCGACACCATGTATGACCTGCCTTCGCTCGAAGGCGTCGAGGAAGTCGTCATCAGCGAAGATGTGGTCAAGGGCAAGGACGTGCGTCCGCTCTATATCTATTCCGAGCGCAAGAAGGATGAGGCGCCGGCAACGGCCTGATCTGCCTTCGATGAATGCAATAACGCCGGGCCTCGCGCCCGGCGTTATTGTTTGAAGAGCTGTGATCTCGGAAGACCTCAAGGTGAGGCGCGCGAAGCGCCTCGAACCACGAGGTCGTGGCGCGTCAAGCCACCCGCATTCCCATCTCCACGCCGCCCAGCAGGGCCCCATAGAGATCTTTGGGATTGTCGAGATCAGGCACGAGGTCGAGCCGCTTGCCGCGGCCTTCCATCAAGTCGTGAACCAGCCGCAGCGCCGAAAAGTCTTCGACAGCAAAACCGACCGAGTCGAAAACCGTGACAGCATTGGCATCGGTTCGCCCGGCCTTGCGGCCGGTCTCGACCTCCCAAAGCTCAGTCACTCCAAACTCGGCGCCCATCTGCTGAATTTCGCCCTCGATCCGGGTCTGTGGCGTGAACTCCACGAAGACCTGCGCATCGTCAAGAACGTCGCGATCGAGTTCAGTCTTGCCCGGGCAGTCTCCACCAATCGCGTTGAGATGTACGCCCGGCTTGAGCATATCCCGCGAAACCAGTGCCTGCCGGCCTTTGACGGCCGTGCAAACGGTAACAATATCCGCACCGGCTACCGCCGCCTCGACAGACGACGCTGCCCTCAGCGTCAGCCCAAACCCGGCGGCGTTGCGCATATACTTTTCCACCGCTGCCGGATCGGGGTCGAATACCACGACCTCCTTGATGCCCAGCACTTCCTGAAACGCCAGCGTCTGGAATTCCGACTGGGCGCCCGCGCCGATCAGCGCCATCACCCGACTCTCCGGCCGCGCCAGCAGCTTTGCTGCATAAGCCGAGGTCGCCGCCGTCCGCAGAGCCGTCAGCAGCGTCATCTCGCTGATCAGCAGCGGGTAGCCCGTCGCGACATCGGATAAAACGCCGAAGGCGGTGACCGTCAGCTTGCCCTGTTTCGGATTGCCCGGATGCCCGTTCACATATTTGAAGCTGTAGAGCGATCCGTCACTGGTCGGCATCAGCTCGATCACCCCGATGGGCGAATGACTGGCGACGCGGGCAACCTTGTCGAATTTCTCCCACCGAGAGAAATCCTCTGCCAGATAATCCACTAGCCGCTTGAGAAAGCGGCGCGGTCCCATAGTACCGACCAACTGGCCGAGTTCCTTGACGCCGATGAACTGGGTCATTTTCGCCTCCTATCCATTGTTCATCTGGGAAGCCAGGGGCTCCCTCAGGACCCGCCGCGGCATGATCTGCCGGCCGAACAGGCTCGCCACCAGGTCCACCAGCAGCCGCGCACTCATCCCCGCCTGGTCCAGCATCGGGTTGAGCTCGACCACGTCCAGTGACCTCAGAAGGCCGCTGTCATGGATCATTTCCATGGCCAGATGCGCTTCGCGGAAGGTCAGTCCACCGGCAACGGGCGTGCCAGCACCCGGCGCCACGGAAGGATCCACCGCGTCGACATCCAGGCTCACATGCAGATGCCCACCAGCCGCCTCGACCCGCTCCAGCACTTCGCGCATCAAAGCGACCGTGCCGCTTTCGTCGATCTGCCTCATGTCTATGACGTTGACACCACGCCGCTCCAGCAGATCCCGCTCTGGGCGGTCGATATCCCGCGCGGCAAAGATCGTCACATTGTGCGGGTCAATATGACCGCGCCAGCCGCCTTCATACTGGGTCCCGAAATCGGGCTCACCGCAGGCATGAGCCAGCGGCATGCCGTGAATATTGCCGGTCTCGGAGGTCGCGGGGGTATTGAAATCGCCGTGTGCGTCGATCCAAAGCACATGCACCAGCTTGCCGTGAGCGGCACCATGGCGGGCCACCCCGCTCAGTGTGCCCAACGCAATGGAATGATCGCCGCCAAGGAAGACCGGCAGATGACCTGCCGTCAGGCTAGCATAAGCTGCTTCGCTTCCAGCCTTGGCCATGGCCAGAACTTCGGCTTCACGCGCCTCCGAAAGGCGCCAGGGCATGGCCGCGCCACCGCGTTGCGGACGCGGCAGGTCGCCCAGATCGGTCACGACGTGGCCAAGCGCTGCCACGGCCTCGCCGATACCGGCGATCCGCAAGGCTTCCGGTCCCATGCCGCAGCCTCTGCATGACGCACCGGCATCGGTGGGAATACCGATCAGGTCAACTCTGAGCGCGCTCTGGTCCATGCGTCTTGGTCCTTCTAACAGGAATGCAACCCAGTCTGCGCGGTGGACACGGTGACGAATAGTCGGAATTGTGATAAATCTGACCAATAATATGTTCAGTATGACAAGTAGGGGTGCGCTTTTTGATACTCGATGACCTCGACCACCGCTTGATCGCACTCCTGCGCAGCAACGCCCGCTTGCCAATTGCGACGCTGGCCGCCCATCTCGGGGTCTCGCGCGCCACTGCCAAGGCAAGGTTGGACCGTCTAGTCGAAGGGGGCGCCATTGCCGGGTTCACCGTGGTCACTGCCGCCGCGCAGAGCCACGGCGTCCGGGCAATCACGATGATCGAGGTAGAAACCAAGCGCGAAGACGCAGTGCTCAAGCGCCTGATGGGCATCCCCGAGCTACGTCAACTCCACACCACCAACGGCCGTTGGGACTACGTCGCCGAGCTTGAGGCCGCCGATGTTGCCGCCTTTGACGACCTTCTGCGCACGATCCGTCAGATCGATGGTATCGGCGCAACCGACACGTCCATCCTGCTCAAGGCGCGCAAGGGCGGGGTGTGATCACACTCATTCCAGCCGCCAAGGCACACCCGTGTTTCCAGCTTTGTCACATATCTCCTGTGCGTAGCGGGCCTAACGTTCACAAAACCGCAAAGCTTGACTTGCGGGCAGGGCTGTCCACCCTATTTATTAACCTGAATCGCCCAGCCTTTCGGGATTGGGCAGTCGCAATACGGGCGCGCTATCAATTCCTCCCTCCGGCGCGCCCCGGAAAGGAAATGTGATGTCGGAAGTTACCTCCACCGGCGAAACTAGCCGGGACCGGGTTTACCCGGTCCTCCCGCTGCGCGACATCGTCGTCTTCCCCGGAATGATCGTGCCGCTCTTTGTGGGGCGCGAGAAGTCGGTCAAGGCGCTTGAAGAAGTGATGCGCGACGACAAGCACATCCTCGTCGTAACGCAGAAAAACGCCCAGGACGACGATCCTGCACCAGACCAGATCTATCCCACGGGCACCATTGCCACCGTGCTGCAGCTGCTCAAGCTGCCCGATGGCACGGTCAAGGTGCTGGTGGAAGGGTTAAATCGCGCCACTATCGACAACTACCTGCAGACCGAGGAGTATTTCGAGGCTGAGGCCTCTGTGCTTCCCGAGCCGGAAGAAGATGCCACCGAGATTGAGGCGCTCGCTCGCTCGGCCCAGTCCGAGTTCGAGAACTACGTCAAGCTGAACAAGAAGATTTCGGCGGAGGTTGTTGCTGCTGTTGGGCAGATCGAGAATGCCAGCAAGCTGGCCGATACCATTGCCAGCCACCTCGTGATCAAGATTCCTGAAAAGGAAGATCTGCTTGAGACCGTTTCGGTCATCGAGCGCCTGCAGAAGGTCATTGGCCTGATGGAAGGCGAGATCGGTGTGCTGCAGGTGGAAAAGCGCATCCGCTCCCGCGTCAAGCGGCAGATGGAGAAGACCCAGCGCGAATACTACCTCAATGAGCAGATGAAGGCGATCCAGCGCGAGCTGGGGGACGGCGAAGACGGCGCTAACGAAGTGACTGAACTGGAAGAACGCGTCGCCAAGACCAAGCTCTCCAAGGAAGCGCGGGCAAAGGCCGAAGGCGAGATCAAGAAGCTCAAGGGCATGAGCCCCATGTCGGCTGAAGCAACGGTCGTGCGCAACTATCTTGATACGCTTCTGGGCCTGCCCTGGGGCAAGAAGTCCAAGGTCAAGCGCGACCTAGCGCTTGCTGAAAAGGTCCTCGATGCCGACCACTACGGCCTTGAAAAGGTCAAGGAGCGCATTCTGGAATATTTGGCCGTCCAGGCCCGTACCGGCACGCTCAAGGGCCCGATCCTCTGCCTCGTCGGTCCTCCAGGTGTCGGCAAGACCTCGCTGGGCAAGTCGATCGCCAAGGCGACCGGCCGCGAATTCGTGCGCATGGCCTTGGGTGGTGTGCGGGACGAAGCCGAGATCCGCGGTCACCGCCGCACCTATATCGGCTCCATGCCCGGCAAAATCATCCAGTCGCTCAAGAAGGTGGGCAAGAACAACCCGCTCTTCCTGCTCGACGAGATCGACAAGATGGGTCAGGACTTCCGTGGCGATCCGTCTTCGGCGCTCCTTGAGGTGCTCGATCCGGAGCAGAACAACACCTTCTCCGATCACTATCTTGAGGTCGATTTCGACCTCTCGGACGTGATGTTCGTCACCACCTCGAACACGCTCAACATTCCCGGGCCGCTGATGGACCGCATGGAGATCATCCGCCTCTCCGGCTACACCGAAGAGGAAAAGCACGCGATCGCCAAGCAGCACCTGATGCCCGAGGCCGCCAAGGAAAACGGTGTGGCGCATGGGGAGTTCGTGCTCTCCGACGAGATGCTGATGAAGGTCATTCGCGGCTATACCCGCGAAGCCGGCGTCCGCAACCTCAAGCGCGAGATCAGTAAGCTGATGCGCAAGGCGGTGACCGACATCGTTCGCACCAAGGTCAAGTCGATCGAAATCACCGACGAGAAGCTCGCCGAATATCTCGGTCCGCAGATCTTCAAGCATGGTGAGATCGAAGCCGAAGCGCAGGTGGGGCTGGTAACCGGGCTCGCATGGACTTCGGTAGGTGGCGAGATGCTGACCATTGAAGGCGTGATGACGCCGGGCAAGGGCCGCATGTCGGTGACCGGCAACATCAAGGAAGTGATGAAGGAGTCGCTCACGGCGGCCCAGGCCTATGTGAAGTCCCGCTGCATCGACTTCGGCATCAAGCCACCCATGTTCGATACGCGCGACATTCACGTTCACTTGCCCGAAGGCGCCACCCCCAAGGATGGCCCCTCGGCCGGCATCGGCCTGGCCACCGCCATCGTTTCTGTGATGACTGGTATCCCCGTCCGCAACGATGTCGCCATGACTGGCGAGATCACGCTGCGGGGCAGGGTGCTGCCCATCGGCGGCCTCAAGGAAAAGCTCCTCGCGGCCCTTCGTGGCGGCATCAAGACGGTGCTCATTCCCGAGGAGAACGTTCGCGATCTCCAGGAAATCCCGGACATCGTCAAGGAAGGCATGGAGATCGTTCCTGTCAGCCGCATGGACCAGGTGATCGAGCATGCGCTGGTGCGCAAACCCGAGCCTATCGAATGGGATTTCGATGCTGAACCGGCTGTGGCCACTAAGGTCGATCCGGCCGAGGATGCGGGCGCTAGCGTCACGCACTGATATCGGATAGTCCCGCAACTTTGATGGCGGCCTCCCGGGCCGCCATTTCTATTTTGGGGACAGGTGGCGCGGAATGTAGAGGTGCTCCACCTCAATGCCACTAGGTACATATTTGCCGCGATGGAGCCAGAACTGGTCGCCGCAGGCAGCGCGTGCCATCTCAACCATCGCGTGCATCTGCGAAGCGTCGCGCGAGGTCATCTCCACCCAGACAAAGCCACGATCAGTTGCGGGATCGCGCGTAAACCGCACCCCGATCCCCTGACCGGGCATCAACTGCATTTCCGGTAGATGACGCCGCAACTTGGCGATGAAATCTGCCGCATGAGTGTCGGGGACGCACACCTCCATGTTGCGCACCCGCCGCCGCGTATCGCGAAAGAACTTGCCCAGCAATTGCTTGGCAGGAACCCCGGTCCAGGGTGCCAGGACGCGCTCCGAGGAGCCAACGATGCGCTGCCGCCCCCGCATGCGCAGATTGAGCAGCAATTTCTGTATCCAGTGCGGTGAGCCGCGCATTGGCGGGAAGGGGCGACGGTCGCCCGGCTCTGGCCCCTCGACCGGATTGACGTTGTAGACCATCAATTCGTGACTGCGCGGATACCAATGGACGGTCGTGCTGAAATTGACTCGGTATTCGCCGGCCACATAGTCCTCGAGCCGGCTTTCTTTTTGCCACTCGATGGTATTGGCCAACAGGCGACTGGGCCGGCACGCGAACGTCACCTCGGTGACGACGATCCCGCCCTCCCCACGAAGCCTGTCCCACAAGGCATCATCACGCAGTGAGAATTTTTCTTCGCCCGTTTCGTCCACGTAGCGGATCGAGGTGATGAGGTCATAGATCGATATGTGCTCGTCGCTGCTGCCATGTACCTCGGCAAAGAAGCACGCACCTGCTGAGATATCGACAAACTCTGGAAGCGTCGCAAATGTCAGCCCCCTCGGCACCAGATAATCGAGAATGGTACGCAGCGTGGTGCCGGCCTTGACCGTCAAAGCGTTGTCGACAAGTCCGACGACGCCCGAGTAGTGCTCCATCACCAGTTGATCGGTCTGTTTGCGGTCGTTGAACCAGAGGAAGTAGCCGCGGCCGATGGCGTGATATGGCTTGCCGCTGCGGACCGTATTGCGAATGACGTCCAGGCTGCGCCCATCGACAATGCGGGCAGGGGGCTCGAAGAAATCGGCCAGCGTGCGTCCGGTTTTTACGCCACTCAGTGCCTTTACCTTGTCCGAGCTAACCTGCACATCATGGCCTAGAAACCACAGCGTCGAGGGAATGAAGCGCCCCCCAAGATTGCCCAGCCAATCCGGCGCCAACAGGATTGGCCGCTGTGCCAGCCCCGCCGCATGCCTGAAATACTCGTCCGAACGCACATCGAGGTCGCCGAGATTGACCACCTCATTGGCTACGCCGCGTTCGATCAATGCCAGCAATTGTTCGGCCAGATCCGCGACGTGAATGAGATTTATGGTTCGGTTCTTGAGGCCTAGTGGGGCCATGCGCATGGCATCGACAATGCCGCTGGACCAAGCCATGCCTGGTCCCATTACCATGGTCGGACGCACAATGAGAAAGTTTATCCCCTTCTCCTTGCACGCCGCAATCACCCGGCTCTCTTCTGTCAGCTTGAGCCGCGTATAGGCGTCCAGCCGCTTCGTCCCGGAGAGGTTCGCATCCTCGGCCTGCACCGGGTGCTGCGTCGGATCAAGGGCCGCGTAGACTACCTGGGAGCTGAAATAAACAAACAGTTTGCACCTGTCTGGCTTGACGAGGGACAGCAGTCTTTCGGTAGTGGCCTGATTGACCGGAATGAATTGACGACCGCGCGCATGGGTATTCAGGGCCGCATGCACGATCACTTCGGCCGAGCCGACCGCTTCAGACAGGGCCTTTTCGTTGTTGAATTGAACGGAGGTGATGCCTTTGGGCGACCCAGCGGGGGGACGTCGATAGACGGCTGAGATATTGTGTCGACGGGATAAAGTCGTGACCAGTTGCTGACCAATACCTCCGCCGGCACCAACCAGACAAATCTGCATCGGCTGTGAGGCCACTGGCGAAAGCCCTGGCATGGATGAGATGTCGATGTGCTCGCGCCGATTCACCCGGTTACCGGATAACGCCGCGCACCGGCCTCGGCGGCTTCAATGGTCGTCTCGATGAACCGCACCGCGGTCTCAAGTCCCTTTTCCTCCGAGAGCGCTTTGCCGATGGTCGCTGCGTTGGCCGCCATGGCCTTGTTACTGGTCAACTCGTGGAGCGCTCTGGCGAGGATTTCCGGCGTGATGGCTCTCAGGCGAACCGGGGCAGGACCACAGCCAAGCGCTCTGACGCGACGACCCCAGTAGCGCTGGTCATATGCCTGCGGAACGGTGAACGTAGGCTTGCCCGCACGAAGTCCGGCGGCCGTCGTGCCCGCTCCGCCATGATGCACAACCGCAGAAACAAGCTGGAACAGTTTGTCGTGCGGAGCCTCTGCGACGGCAAACACGGTGTTGGGCAGATCGGCGGGATTGATGCCACCCCATCCGCGCGCCACGATGGCACGTCCACCCCATTGTTCCAGGGCGGACCGCAAAAGCTGCGTATTGCGATCAGCACCGAAGGGCATTGAGCCAAAGCCGATATAAACAGGTGGTTCACCTGCATCCAGGAAGGCCTGCAACTCGGGAGACGGGGTCCAGCCGCTATTGTCATCGAGAAACCAGAACCCGGTTACGACCGCAGTTTGCGGCCAGTCCCGCGGGCGTGGCGAAACGATGGCCGAAAAATTGTAGAGCGTCGGGATGTTATTGCCATTGCTGTCTTTGAACAGCCCGCCGCGCTTGCGTGGCCCCAGACCCATCAACTGCTTGCGGACCCGATCGCGCGGCATGTCGTAATACGCCTGCTGCAGGTTCATTGCGATATAGCTGAGCTTGTTGAAGGTTGGCCCCAGATCGGGCACCTCGTAGGCGCAGATCGGAAATTCGCGTGTCGGATTGAGCGGCTGCATCGCGGTCATGATAACCGGGATATCCAGGGCCTCGGCGATATCGATACCAAAGCTGGTGTTGATGTTGACCACAATGGCGTCCGCGCCCTGCGACATGGCCCAGGCATTCCGTGCCGCGCGTTCCACAAGGGCCTGGCCTTCCCGCAATAGAGCGGGAAAGTGATGCAGCTTCATCTGGCTGATGGCATTGTCAAATCGGGACTCTTGCAGCCAGTCCTGGATCTTGGTGCCGAGGCTGTGAAACTCGACACCGTGCGAGGTGACCAGTTCCTCGAAATCCGCATTGGTACCGAGCACAACATCGTGGCCGTCTTCCTGAAGCGCCTTGGCGAGCGCCAGATAGGGCCGCACGTCTCCCGAAGTGCCGATTGTTGCGATTGCGACGCGTTTTCTCATGCACCCATCCGAACAGCCCCGGCCACGCTTTGGCCGTTAAGCTGATTACATGTAAAGGCCGTCCGGCATTTACAAGGCTGGTTTCAGACCATAATAAGACTTGAACCACCGTGCGGTGGTATCAGAAGACATTTCTGAAGGGCAAGAGACATGGCGTCCCCGTTCACTGTTGCATGGTTTGGAGCTTGGCTCGCCGGCAATCCGGTGGCGGCTATTTGCGCAGCTGCGGCAAGCGCCCGATAGCTCTTCCCATGGGACCACGAAGTGGTCGGGAAGAGCCGAATAGATTTGTTTCCGGCCTGATTGGGGCCGCTTAACCCGTATAAAACCATAATTCCGCGATAATCAGCCTCAAGATGAGTGAGGCGTGGCGCACTGCGCGTCGCGGCCAGTTTCAGGCTCCGCAGAGCCAACCGAGGATCATATGAGCGAAGTCTTCCATCGCATCCGCCGTCTGCCACCCTACGTGTTCGAGCACATCAACCCGATCAAGGCCAAGGCGCGTGCCGAGGGCGTGGACATTATCGACCTCGGCATGGGCAATCCGGACCTGCCCACTCCTGAGCACATCGTCAATAAGCTCAAGGAAACCGTGCTCGATCCGCGCACCCACCGTTACTCCACGTCCAAGGGCATACCCGGCCTTCGCAAGGCGCAGGCGAGCTATTATGGCCGCCGCTTTGGCGTGAAGCTCAACCCCGACACGCAAGTTGTGGCGACCCTCGGCTCCAAGGAAGGCTTTGCCAATATGGCTCAGGCCATCACCGCTCCCGGTGATGTGGTCCTGGTGCCCAACCCGACCTATCCGATCCATTCATTTGGTTTCATCATGTCCGGCGGCGTTGTGCGCTCCATGCCCGCCGATCCGAATGAAGACTTCATGCGATCACTCGATCGGGCCGTGCGGCACTCGATCCCCAAGCCCATCGCGCTGGTCCTGAACTATCCCGCCAACCCGACCGCCTACACGGCCGACCTCGATTTCTATACCGAGGTGGTGAAGTACTGTAAGGCCAACGACATTTTCATTCTGTCTGATCTCGCCTATTCCGAGATCTATTTCGATGATGCTCCACCCCCATCGGTGCTGCAGGTGCCCGGCGCCATGGACATTGCCGTCGAGTTCACATCAATGTCCAAGACATACTCCATGCCGGGCTGGCGCGTTGGTTTCGCCGTGGGCAATGAGCGTCTCATCGCCGCCCTTGCACGGGTCAAATCCTATCTCGACTACGGCGCCTTCACGCCCATTCAGGTGGCTGCAGTCGCAGCCCTCAATGGTTCCGATGAGGTGGTCGATGAAGTACGCAGGATCTACAAGCATCGCCGCGACGTGATGGTGGAAAGCTTTGGTCGTTCTGGCTGGACCATCCCTGTGCCGCGCGCCACCATGTTCGCATGGGCGCCGATCCCCGATCAGTTCGCTCACCTTGGTTCGCTCGAATTCGCCAAGCTTCTGGTGCAGGAAACCGGCGTCGCCGTCGCGCCAGGCGTTGGCTTCGGCGAATATGGCGACCAGTACATTCGTCTGGCATTTGTCGAGAACGAACAGCGCATTCGTCAGGCCGCCCGCAACGTGAAGAAACTGCTCGGCGGCAAGGCAGGGCAGGGCAATGTGGTGCCCCTCAAGGCATGAAATAAGCGGAGTGTTGGACTCCGAAAATAATACATGACAAGTAGTATCACCTTTTGTATGGAACATGTGTCCATGCAAAGGGTGACCCATGTCCATACGTTCAATAGTCCTCTCCGCAACCGTTGTCCTGGGCATGGTTGTAGCTGTCCAGGCGCAGACCTTCCCCGTTACCATAGAGCATGCTCATGGTGAGACTGTCATTCCCGCCGAGCCGCAGCGCATCGTCACCTGGGGCTGGAGCAATGAGGATGTCGTCATCGCCCTTGGGGTGACGCCGGTCGGCATGCCATTTCAGTCATACGGTGGCGGCGACAACGGCATTCATGAATGGGTGGAGGAGGCTCTGACTGCTTCCGGTGCCCAGACGCCGACAATTCTCGATGCAGGTGCCGAGCCGCCGGTAGAACAGATTGCGGCCTTGCAGCCCGATGTCATCATCGCGGCATATTCGGGCATCACCGAGGACCAGTACGCCCTGCTCTCTGGCATTGCCCCGACTGTTGCCTATTCCGGAGCGCCCTGGTCCACGTCTTGGCAGGACCTTACCCTGATCATTGGCAAGATACTCGGCAAGGACGTTGAGGCCCAGGCCTTGGTCACCGATACAACCGCCTGGGTTGAGGCCGAGTTCGCTCGATATCCGGAGCTCAAGGACGTCACTTTCGCCAGCGCAAACGACTATGATGGGTCTATGGCCGTCTACGCGCCGTTGGACGCCCGAATGAAATTCCTGACCGACTTCGGCATGGCGATGAACCCGAGCGTCGCTGCCTTGGCGCCCGGAGACGATGCCTTCTATTATCCGCTCAGCTATGAGCTCTTCGACCAGCTCAAAGCCGATATCTTCATCACCTATTACGAAGAACAGTCAGCCCTCGACGCTTGGCTGGCGACACCCGCTGCCCAGACCTATCCGCCGATCGCAAATGGCGGATTGGCGGCCTTGGTCGGCACCGAGAACGTCGCCTCTGTCTCGCCGCCCAGCGTTCTTTCTCTGCGCTGGGGGCTGCCTCGCTATCTCGAAGTGCTCGCCGCTGCTGCACGAAACGTCCAGAACTAGGAGCGATGCCAATGCGCAGAACTCTTGCTGCTATCCTTTTCGCGACAGCTGGCGCAGTAATGTCGGCATTTGGTGCAGAGGCTTTCCCCATCACAATCGAACACGCGCTCGGCACCACGACCATTGAGGCAGAACCTCAGCGAGTCGTGACCTGGGGTTGGTCGGCGCAGGATGTGGTCATCGACCTGGGCGTCGAGCCGGTTGGAATGCCTTTCTTTGCCTATGGTGGCGGAGAAGACGGAATACTGCCCTGGACCGAGGCGGCCCTGACAGAGCAAGGCATGGACCTGCCAGTGATCCTCCCCAACTCACCCGAACCACCGCTCGAAGCCATTGCTGCGCTGGCTCCCGACGTCATCATCGCGCCCTATTCAGGCCTGACCGAGGATGAGTATGCGGCCCTGAGCCAGATCGCCCCGGTAGTTGCCTTTCCTGAGCGTGCGTGGTTCGCCAGTTGGTAGCAGGTCGTGACCGTCACCGGTCAGGCCCTCGGCCGTTCGGAGCAAGCGGAGGTGCTGATTGCCGACACCATGGATTGGATGATCGAGCAGCGGAATGCTTACCCGGAAATTGAAGGCACTGTCTTCGCCAATATCGTCAACCGCAATGATGGTCAGGTCTCGGTCCGTATCGAGGGCGATCCGCGGGTGCAGCTCTTCGCCGATATCGGCATGGTGCCTGCCGGCGAGGCCGACGGCGGTGCCCTGGTCGACACCAGGATCGCCTATCTGCTCAGCTACGAAAACTTCGACACAATTCCCGCAGATTTGCTGCTGAGCTTCTTCTCTGGCCAGCAGTCGGCAGATGAGTTTTTTGCCATGGAGCTAATCCAGCTCTCGCCGCTCGTGCGGAAGGGAGCCTATACAAACCTGGTCGGCGATGAACTGACCATGGCGGTCAGTGGCGCCATCACACCAGCCTCGCTACGCTGGGGCTTCCCTGAGGTGATCGCCGAACTGGGTCGGGCGGCGGCCGCGGCCAGGTCTGAATAGGCGTAGCCAACGGGCCAATCGCTGGGTTGGCCCAATTCCCTGCACAACTCCTATTGACGGCTAGGCACTTTCCTATGCACATGGCGCCCACCATGAGCGATATCCAGTCATTCCGCCAAGCCGTCGAATCCTTCATCTCCGCAAGGGGTTGGACTCCCACGCGTTTCGGCCGCATCGTAGCCGGTGACCCGCTGTTCGTATTCGATCTGCGTGACGGTCGCGAGCCGCGCAGCGAAACACGCACGCGCATCCTTAAGGCGATGACCGAACTGGGGGATACGGATCGTCAGGCGCCACTGCGTGTTGGTGTGGCGGGCCTTGGAAATGTGGGTGCGACTTTGGTGCGCATCCTGCAGAAGGATGGCGCCGAGCTGACGCGAAAACTGGGCCGGCAACTGGAAGTCGTTGCAGTGGCCGCGCGCTCGCGCTCGCGCGACCGCGGTATTGATATTTCCGGTCTGGAATGGTTTGACGATCCGGTCGCCCTGGCCAAATGGGATGGAATCGACCTGTTTGTCGAACTCATTGGCGGCGAGGATGGCCCGGCCTTCGCATCGGTCAAGGCTGCGCTGGAAATTGGACGGCCGGTGGTCACGGCCAACAAGGCGCTGCTGGCCAAGCACGGCGTTACTCTGGCGCGTCTTGCCGAAGAGTCAGGTGCCCAGCTGGGCTTTGAGGCCGCGGTGGCCGGCGGCATACCGGTCATCAAGACATTGCGCGAGGGCCTGGGCACCGCCCGTATCGCCAAGGTCTTCGGCATCATGAACGGTACCTGCAATTACATCCTGACGCGCATGGGCAATGAAGGTATTTCCTTTGCCGATTGCCTCAAGGATGCTCAGGCTCTGGGCTATGCTGAGGCCGATCCGACCTTTGACGTCGAGGGTTTTGACACAGCCCACAAGCTTTCCATCCTGGCCACGCTCTGTTTCGGTTACGAGATCGCCCCCGACAAGATGCGCGTGGAAGGCATTTCCAACATCACGCAGCACGACATCCAGGTCGCGGCCGAGCTTGGTTACAAAATCAAGCTGCTGGGGATTGCCGAGCGGACCGAGATCGGCATCGAACAACGGGTGCATCCAACCTTCGTCCCCAAGGGCAGCGCGATTGCCGGTGTCGACGGGGTGATGAACGCCGTCGCCCTCGAAACTGACCACGTGCACGAGTTGCTGCTGGCCGGTCCGGGCGCAGGTGGCCCGCCCACCGCCTCTTCCGTGCTTTCCGACATTCTGGACATCGCCCGCGGTACGCGCGTGCCACCTCTTGGTGTGCCCAGTGACGAGTTGTTGCCCTATCGTGAGGCGCCACATCGCGCGCACGAAGGGGGCTATTACATCCGCCTCAGTGCAAAGGACGTGCCTGGGGCCCTGGCCGCAATCGCGACTCGCATGGGGGAAAAATCAATCTCGATCGATTCTGTCATCCAGCGGTCCGATTTGAGTGCCAAAGCCATTGCGCCGGATGGATCGCCAGCCCGGACTGTGGTGATGATCACCCAACAGACTTTGGAATCATCGGTACGCGAAGCGCTTGCACAGATCGCCGATGATGGGTTCATTGTCGGCGAGCCGCAATTGATACGTATTGAGAAGCTTTGACGCCGTTCGGATGAGCTTCAGGGGGGAATATGAAGCTCAACAAGGTCGATAACGATCGGAACCCGGCAAATCTGCACCGCACTCTGACGCTGGAAATGGTGCGCGTGACCGAGCGCGCCGCCATGGCGGCGGCCGAGTGGCGAGGCAAGGGCAATGAGAAGGCGGCGGACGAGGCCGCGGTTGCCGCCATGAAGGCCGAACTGGACGAAGTCGCCATTTCCGGTCGCATTGTCATCGGCGAGGGCGAGCAGTTCGAATGCGACGACCTCTATGTGGGTCAGGCGGTCGGTCAGGGAGAGGGGCCCGAGGTCGACATTGCGGTAGATCCGCTCGAAGGTGTGACGCTCTGCGCCAAGAATCAGCCCGACTCGCTTGTTGTGCTCGCCATGGCCGAGCGCGGTGGTCTGCTCAACGTGGCCCGCAATGTCTATATGCACAAGATTGCCATTGGGGCCGAATACGCCCCAGAGACGGTTCACATCGAGTGGTCAGCCACGGAGAACGTAAAGGCCCTGGCCAAGGCCAAGGGCGTCCCGATCTCAGAGATTACCGCCATTGTCCTGGACCGTCCGCGCCATGGCGGTCTGCTCGAAGAACTCCGCACTGCGGGTGTTTCAGTCAAGCTACTCAGCGACGGTGATATTGCCGGCGTCATCCACGCCGTGAACTCCGCCGACACTGGCGTTGACATCTACCTGGGCTCCGGCGGTGCTCCGGAGGGCGTGCTGGCGGCGGCGGCATTGCGCTGCATTGGCGGTCACATGCAAGGCAAGCTGATCCTCGACACACCCGACAAGCGCCTGCACGCCGGGGAGATGGGGATAGAAGACCCGAACCGAATTTACGATGTCACTGAACTGGCCTCGGGCGACGTATTGTTCTCGGCAACAGGGGTCACCGACGGATCGCTCGCCGAGGGGGTACGCCTGCGGCGCGGCTGGGTTGAGACATCCACAGTCGTCATGCGGAGTTGGAGCCAGACCACGCGCTGGATCAAAGCACGTCACGCTCGTTGATACGGACGTCCTGCTGGCGCTGGAAGCTGGGGACGCCTCTCGACCACGCTGCGAAAATCCCATAACCCTCTGGCATGTCACAAACGCCCCGTCCATTTCTCGATATTACTCAGTCGGTCACCGGCCGCGCCTGGGTCGATAGGCTGGACACTGTTGCGGCGCGAGATGCGACAGCAATAGGTCAGCGCACAGGTATTCCGGATATCCTCGCTCGTATTCTGGCGGGGCGCGGGGTGACCATTGGGGCAGCTGAGAATTATCTGGAACCCACCATTCGGGCGCTTATGCCCGATCCTTCGACCATGTCCGCAATGGACAATCTGGCCGATCGGCTGGCCAAGGCAATTGCAGACAATGAGGCCGTCGCTCTGTTTGGCGACTACGACGTTGATGGAGCCTGCTCCTGCGCTCTGATGACGCGATATCTTCGCCACTTCGGCATTGAGCCGCAGGTCCATATTCCCGACCGCATATTCGAGGGGTACGGCCCGAATATTGCTGCGATGGACAAGCTCATTGATGCCGGTGCATCCCTGATCATTACCCTCGATTGCGGCACCACCAGCGACAAGCCCATCGCCCATGCCATCGATCGCGGGGCCGATGTGCTGGTCATAGACCACCACCTTTCCGATCATGAACTCCCGCCAGCCACGGCGCTGGTCAATCCGAACCGCCCCGATGATATTTCGGGCCTGGGTTATCTCTGCGCCGCCGGCGTCACTTTCATGGTGCTGGTGGCAGTCAATCGCGTACTGCGCAACCGAGGTGACACCGGCCTGCCAGATCTGCTGAAGCTGCTCGATCTGGTAGCCTTGGCGACCGTTTGCGACGTTGTTCCCCTGGTGGGTCTGAACCGGGCCTTTGTGTTGCGTGGACTGGAGGTGGCGAGGCCTGGCGAAAAGCCGGGACTTGCCGCACTTGCGCTCGCAGCGCGCGCTTCAGGCCCGCTAAATCCCTATCATCTGGGGTTTCTAATAGGGCCGCGGATCAATGCGGGCGGGCGAATAGGGGATGCAGCTCTCGGCACGCGCCTCCTGGCCCTCGATGATGAACACCAGTCCATGGTGATTGCTGCCCAGCTTGATGAGCTCAATGGCGAACGCCAGCGCATCGAAGTCGAGGCCGTCGAGCAGGCGACCGCGACGGCCGAGGCCGAAATCGGCGGTGGTGAAGGGCCTCCTGTTCTGGTCCTGGCCTCGGCCGATTGGCACCCTGGTGTGGTTGGCCTTGTTGCTGCCCGCCTGCGGGAGCGGTTCGAGCGGCCCAGTTTCGCCATCGCCCTCAATCCGGACGGAAGCGGTACTGGCTCCGGACGATCCATGCCGGGAGTGGACCTCGGCAGCGCGGTGATCGAAGCTGTCGAGACGGGAATCATTCCCAAGGGCGGTGGTCATGCCATGGCTGCGGGCGTCAGTCTGCGCGCCGGCGATCTTGGCCCGTTTCGGGCTTTTCTGGCAGAAAGTCTGGGTGCCAGTGTCGGCGCCGCCCGCGCAGCGTCGGCGGTCAAGATTGATGCCGCGCTGACCGCACGTGGGGCCAATGTCGATCTTCTGCACAATATCGAGCGCGCTGGGCCGTACGGGGCGGGCAATCCCTCGCCAGTATTTGCCTTTCCGGCTCATCGGGCCCGTTTTCCGCAGATCGTTGGCAAAGGGGGACACATTAGTTTCTCCCTGGCCTCCGATGATGGTGCCAAACTCAAGGCAATAGCCTTCCGGGCGGCAGGAACCGCGCTGGGCGACGTCCTGATGCGTGGCGGCGACCAGCCGCTGCATTTCGCAGGCGGTCTGTCCATCGACCACTATCAGGGCCGGGAGCAGCCGCAGTTCCGCTTGATCGACATAGCTCGACCGCCACGTTGATCAGGGGTCGATCCAAACCCATATCAATTCCGTAGAGCATTCGAATGGTCGCCGATGGGCTGCCAGTCGATGACAGGCGGCTTGCATATCCAATTGCGGCAGCTAAACTATATTCAGGTGTCCTGGGGGAGGCGACGCCTCTCCAACAGGACCATTCTGACGCTTATGCTTTGGCGACGGGCCCGCGCTACGCCGCCACTTGTTGTTACAGTTGGACCAAGCGGCACAATGACAAAAACAGCCGTCGAACATACTCAGACCGGTGCTTCTCTTTGGACGCACCTGACCTCTTGGCTGGTGGAACAGGTTGGTGTCTCCCTGATCGGCAGACCCATGCACGGCTCGCTGACCGTGATCTTTCCCAATGGTCGCACCAGGACTGTAGGGCAGGGGAACCCAGGGGAGCATGCCACGCTGCGCCTCAACAACCTCAAGGTCATTTCTGAAGCCATGCAGCGCGGGACGGTCGGGTTTGCCGCCGCCTATATGAACGGTGACATCGAATCCGATGATCTCACCGCGCTTTTCCGCTTCTTCCTGCAAAATCGCGACATGTTTGACGCGGCTGGCAAAGGATTCTTCCGGCGGGCAGCCGGCGATCTGCACTATCACCTGTCACGCCGCAATACCCTGGAAGGGTCCAAGAAGAACATTGCCGAGCACTACGATCTCGGGAACGACTTCTATGGTCAGTGGCTCGATCCTTCCATGACCTATTCCTCTGCGGTTTTCACCTCCGGCGACCAGAGCCTGGAAGAGGCCCAACTGGCCAAATACCGCCGGGTGGCCGACATGGCCGGAATCACCGAGGGCTCGTCCGTGCTCGAGATCGGCTGTGGCTGGGGCGGCTTTGCCGAAACGGTCGCGCGCGACTACAAGGCCAACCTGAGAGGGATCACTCTTTCGGCAGAACAACTCAAGTTTGGGCTGGAGCGGTTGAAGCGCCAGGGACTGGATGAATATGCCAGTCTCGTGTTCGAAGATTATCGCCACACCCAGGGGCAGTTCGACCATATCGGGTCCATCGAGATGATCGAGGCCGTCGGGGAAGACAATTGGCCAAGCTACTTCCAGACCCTGCACGATCGTCTCAAGCCAGGCGGCACGGCGGCCATCCAGGCCATTACCATCAATGAGGCCGACTTCGAAGGTTACCGATCCGGCCCGGACTTCATCCAGCGCTATATCTTCCCCGGGGGCATGCTGCTGACCAAGACAGTCATGAAGGAATTCGGTGAGCGCTATGGCCTGGTGCTGGAACAGGTGGAGACCTTCGGTCAATCCTACGCCAGAACCTTGAGATTGTGGCGAGAGCGCTTTCTTGAGAGATGGCCGATGATCGCGCCGCTCGGCTATGACGAGTTCTTCAAGCGCAAATGGGTGTACTACCTCTCATATTGCGAGGCTGGTTTCGCTGAAGGTTCCATTGACGTAGGCATCTATCAGTATCGGCGCCCAACGAGCCCAAAGTAGATCCTTAATATGACTTGACCACTCACCTTACGGGGGCTAGGGAACGAAAAATTCTCGTTTCCGCGAAGGTCTGTCATGTTCCGATCTGCAACGATAGCACTGGTCTTTGTGGCCGGCTCCGTACTGCCCGCCACTGCGCAATGGACCTATGAAGGCGGCGATGGCAAGGCTGTGGCGCTGGCCGGTGTTCCCGAGCGCATAATAGCCAGTCAGGACACTGCTGCAGGTCTCATCCCGCTTGGCATCCGGCCGGTGGGCATCTACGCCGACAGTGCGGTTGCCGACGCCAAGGCTCTGCAGGGTCTGGACCTCACGGGGATTGAGATCATCGGCCAGTCCTGGGGTGAGGTCGATATTGAGAAAGCCGCCGCCCTGCAGCCCGATTTGATCGTAGCCGAATATTGGCCGCTCGAATCCACCTGGTCCGGCGGGGATGATGTTGTTGCCGCTCTCAGCCCGCTAGCCCCAATCACGGGGCCCGAGCAGGGCGCCTCCATTCTCACTCTCATCGAGGACTATGAAACCTTGGCTTCGGGCTTGGGAGCCAACCTCTCCGCGCCCCAGATCGCGACCGAAAAAGCGAGTTTTGAGGCCGCCGTGGCGGATTTCAAAGCGGCTGTAGCCGCCAAGCCCGACCTGACGGTATTGGCCGTTTGGGCCGGCACGGACGCACTTTATGTGGCGGCTACCGAAGGCTCCGCTGAACTGATGGATTTCGCCAGTTGGGGACTGAACCTGATCGACCCGGAGGTTGCTGATGATCGCGGCTACTGGGAAACCCTTTCCTGGGAGAACGCGGACAAGTACCAGCCGGACCTGATTATGGTCGACAACCGCTCCGAAGCGACCATGGAAACGGCGCTGGCGCAGCCGACCTGGACTCTGATGAAGGCTGCCGAGATAGGGCAAGTTACCGACTGGCCCGCTTTCTGGCTGCGCAATTATGGTGCCTATGCCACCGAACTGGCCAAGCTCACAGCCGCGATCAACGCGTCCGACACCAATTTGGCGCCCTGATCGGCAGCATGGCGGACCAGGCAGGCCATCACACCGAAAAGACGGCCCGGCTGACGCTGGGCCTGCTTTTGCTCGGCGCGGCATTGCTGATCATCGCCATGTTCTCTCTTTCTACGGGCGCCCGTGCAATTCCTTTGACAGAGGTCTGGACGGCGCTTGTCGCCTTCGATCCCAACGCCACTGAGCACCGTATCATCTGGGATCTGCGCCTGCCGAGAACCATTGTGGGCCTCCTGGTCGGCGCGGCGCTTGGCCTGGCGGGAGCGGTTTTGCAGGGGGCCACGCGCAATCCTTTGGCCGATCCGTCTATTCTCGGCATCAACGCCGGTGCGGCGCTGGCCGTCGTGCTCGGCGTCGCCTTTCTGGGCATGACACAGTTGTATATCTATGTCTGGCTGGCCTTTATCGGCTCGGGCGTAACCATGATTGTGGTCTATTCGGTCGCCTCGCTCGGCAGGGATGGTGCTACGCCCGTCAAGCTGGCACTCGCCGGCGCGGCCATGACTGCCGTGCTGCAGTCAGTGATCAACGGCATCCTTCTCACCAGCCCGCGCACCCTTGACGAGGTCCGTTTCTGGCAGGTCGGCTCGCTGTCCGGCCACGACATCGAGATCGTCATTCAGGTTGCGCCTTTCCTTGCTGCAGGAATGATGCTGGCCCTTGCGACGGCCCGCTTGCTGGACGGACTTTCCATGGGGGATGATGTCGCCCGCGCCCTGGGCCAGCGTATTGCCGTTTCGCGTGGCCTGGCCGGTCTCGCCGCCGTGACCCTGGCGGGCGCGGCAACGGCCGCGGCAGGCCCAATTGCCTTTGTCGGTCTCACCGTGCCGCATGTGGCCCGCGCCATTACTGGCCCGGGTTACCGCTGGATTCTGCCCTATTCCATGCTGATGGCACCGATCCTGCTGCTCGGCGCAGACGTCATCGGTCGCGTTATCGCACCGCCCGGAGAGGTTCAGGTGGGCATCGTAACTGCATTTCTGGGCGCCCCATTCTTCATTGCGCTGGTCCGGCGTCGCAAGCTGGCCGCACTATGACCCACCATGTTCAGACAGCAGGCATCATGGCGGTACGCCAGGCCGCCGCTAATCGGCGGCGTGCGGTCGCGGTCGGGCTGTGCGTCGCGCTGGCTCTCGCCTTTGCCTTCGCAATGTACCTGGGCGACTATCCAGTGGCTGTACCGGCCATCGTGCAGTCGCTACTCTCGCCCCTGACAGGCCTCACTGATCGCGGCGTCGACTTCATCGTGTTGCAGGTGCGCCTGCCGCGCGCGGTGTTGGCCATGCTCTCGGGCGCCAGCTTCGCTCTGGCCGGAATCACTTTCCAAACACTTCTGCGTAACCCGTTGGCCAGCCCCGACATTATAGGGATCGCGCATGGCGCCAGCGCCGCGGCTGTGTTTTGCATAATTGTGTTGGGCTGGTCCGGTCTTGCTGTCTCCTTTGGCGCATTTGGCGGTGCGGTAATCACGGCGCTGGCGATCTACCTTCTTGCATGGCGCAATGGCATCACCGCGTTCCGCGTGGTGCTGATTGGCATCGGCATGGCGGCGATGCTGGCAGCCATCATCTCCTATCTGTTCACGCGCGCCCGGCTCAACGAGGTGCAGCAAGCCATGGCTTGGCTGGTGGGAAGCCTGAACGCCTCCCGTCCCGGAGATTCTTTCGTTCTGGGCGGGGCCATGTTGGTGCTCGTGCCGCTCATGGTCGCATTGCTGCGCGGTCTCGATGCGATGGAACTGGGCGACGACACCGCCAAATCCCTCGGCGCGAGGGTAGAAACCACCCGACTCGGCCTGATGCTGGTCGCTGTGGGTTTTGCCGCATTTGCCACGGCGGCCGTTGGCCCGGTCGGTTTTGTCGCCTTTGTGTCGGGGCCACTGGCGCGCACCTTGCTGAGGGGAGCAGGGCGGGGATTTGTCCACGCGGCTCTTGTTGGCGCGCTGGTTATGCTGGTCTCCGATCTTCTCGCACAGCATTTGCTGCCGGCAGTGCAACTGCCTGTTGGCGTCGTTACTGGTGCCTGTGGCGCCTTGTTCTTGCTATGGCTGCTTATGGCCCAGGGCCGCAGCGGTCAGGTCAACTGATATCGAGAGGGCCACCATGTCCGCAAACCACCAGCTTCTCGCCGCCGGTCTCGATCTTGCCTATGGCGAGCGGCAGATTGTTTCGGCGCTGGATCTCGCCGTTCCGCCCGGCAAGCTGACGGTCATTGTCGGTGCCAATGCCTGCGGAAAGTCCACGGTGTTGCGCGGCCTTGCGCGCTTGCTGGCGCCCTCGCGCGGAGCTGTCTATCTCGATGGCAAGCCCATTCATCAGATGCCAACGCGGGAAGTGGCAACAGTACTCGGCGTGCTGCCGCAAAGCCCGATAGCGCCTGAAGCCATCTCGGTCACAGATCTGGTCGGGCGTGGCCGCTATCCGCATCAGGGTTGGTTCCGGCGCTGGACGCCGGACGACGACAAGGCGGTGGCTGAGGCGCTTGCTGCGACCGACACGTCCGAACTGGCTGATCGTCCTGTGGACGAATTGTCCGGCGGGCAACGCCAGCGAGTGTGGATTGCCATGGCCCTGGCGCAGGAAACAGACTTGCTGCTGCTTGATGAGCCAACGACTTATCTCGACATCAACCACCAGGTGGAGGTGCTCGATCTTCTCACCGACCTTGTCAGGCATCGCGGACGCACGGTGGTCGTTGTCCTGCACGACCTCAACCTGGCGTGCCGCTATGCCGATCACATCGTGGCCATGAAGTCGGGCAAAATCGTTGCCGAAGGGCAACCCGTCGAGGTGATGACGGAAAAGGTCGTTGCTGACGTTTTCGGTATGACATCACGGATCGTTGTTGATCCTGTATCCAACACTCCGATGGTTGTGCCGATCGGTCGGCACCACACGATCGCGCAGGCGGCGCCCGTTTAACCTAGGGAATGATTGTCTTTATCCAACCGGCTGCATGCTCTGCCATGGCTGCCATATGATCTGCTGTCGAAAAGCCTGACACCGATTTACGCGGCTTCAGGTCGTGATCGCCATCTTCGAGCCAGAAAATCTCGATGTTCGGGGACAGGGGGTAGGTCGCTGCTTCCTCGCGGCTCCCGAATATGTCCCGTGTGCCCTGCACGATCAATGTAGGCGTCTTCAGCCCTGTCAGGTGTGCGGTGCGCAATTGTTCTGGCTTGCCCGGAGGATGAAACGGATAGCCCAGGCACAGCAGGCCAGCCACTCGACCCTGCTGATAGAGCGAATCGGCGACCATGCTCGCCACCCTGCCGCCCATGGACTTTCCGCCAATGATCAACGGTTTGCTGCCGGCAATGTTCTCCACCGCGGCCACATACTCTTCCAGCAGTTTCTCGGCCTTTGGAGGCGGTCTGCGGCCCTCTCCATTGCGCCGCGCTGCCATATAGGCAAACTCGAAGCGCGCCACCCTGATGCCGCGTTGCCCAAGCGCCATTGCAGCGGCCGTCATGGCTGCCGAGTCCATCGGCGCGCCGGCGCCATGTGCCAGCAACACCGTGACCGGAGCATCATCAGGGCCGTCAAAAAGCATATGCGTCATCGTCGCCCCAAGACTTCCATTGCGTTACGCAATCAGGCGCCAAGCGGTAGCATCATACGGATCAGATTTGGAGAGTTTGGTACGCCCAAGGGGAATCGAACCCCTGTTTACGCCGTGAGAGGGCGTGATACTGTTCGCGCTCGAACGATCTTGAACGTCATTAAACGTTTGTAGTTGCAGGGATTACTCCGTATCCTCCAAATGTCGTCCAATGAGGTTCGGCGACGTTCATTGCAACGAAAGAGCAACGAAAATGCCGCGCAGAAGAAGTGCCCTTGCCACGAAAACCAGCCGCCTCGCGTTGCCGCTCTCCGACGCGCCGGAATGGGAGGTCATCAGTCCGGGAGTTCGGCTGGGATATCGGCGCGGCCGCGGCACGCTGGGGAAGGGCGGCAACTGGCTCGCTGCGGCGCGCGACATTGCCGGCAAAAGGCTACAACAGCGCCTGGGGCACGCCGATGATGTCGCCGATGCCGATGGCGCCCAAGTCCTTACCCATGAACAGGCCAAGGACGCTGCGCGGTCCTGGGCGAGCTCGCTGCTGCGTGCAGGGGGCAAGCCGACCTATCGCATCACGGTCAATGACGCGCTCGATCAGTACCTCGACGCCCGAGAGGCCGAGGGCATGAAGTCGATCGACGACACTCGGCGGCGGGCCAATCACCACATTCGCCCGGTGTTGGGCAAGTTCGCGGTCGCCGATCTTACAGTTGCCCAACTCTCTCGCTGGCGCGATGGAATCGCCAATTCGCCGAAGCAGCTTCGGACCGGCCGGTTCGCTGAAAAGCGCAACATTGCCGTTACGGATTTGACCGACCCAGAAGTGAAGCGCCGCCGGCGGGACACCGCGAACCGTAATCTGACCATCCTCAAGGCTGCCCTCAATTGGGCTCACCAGCACCAACTTGTGCAGGACGATACTGCCTGGCGCCTGACGAAGCCTTATCAGGGCACCACAGCGGCGCGGGTCCGGTTTCTGGCCGCAGATGAGCAGGCCCGGCTCTTGGGCAAGTGTGAGGGGGCGTTGAAGAACCTGACCGGCTCGGCGTTGGTGACGGGCGCCCGCTTCGGTGAGTTGCGTCGGCTCGATGTGCAGGACTTCGACGAGGACAATGGCTCCATCTTCGTCGCCGAGAGCAAGAGCGGGAAATCCCGGCACGTGCCTTTGCCTCCTGGTGGCGTTCGTTTGTTTGCCAAGCTGGCCAAAGACCGGCCCGGCAGTGCCCCGCTGCTGGTCAATGACGATGGAGAGCGCTGGACGACATCAAGCTATAGCCGCGATTTCCGCGCCGCAGTTGCCGCGGCCGAGCTCGAGGCGATCACCTTCCATGAGCTTCGGCATACCTACGCGAGCACGATGGTCAGGGCAGGGGCCATGCTCTCGATCGTTGCCCAGGCGTTGGGCCATTCCGACACCCGAATGGTTGAAAAGCATTATGGCCACCTGGCACCCTCCTATGTGGCTGACACCATCCGCAAGCACGCCCCAGACCTGCAACTCGACTTCTGAGGTGAGAGAGCCCCGGAATTAAAGGTTTTTGTGAAAATCGGGAAGTGACGGAGCCCTACCGGTTTCAAAAAGTCGGGAAGTAACGGCCCCTACCGATTTTCAAAAAAGTCGGGAAGTGGGTTTCCCAGAAAGTCCTAGTTGATTGCATAGTTCGGATTCAGGATCGCACGCGAAACAATGGAGCGGTCCCAATGCCGAATTTTGCGATCCTGCGCGTACAGCGCCTCAAGAGCAAATCCGATCTCGATGGCGGCACTCGCCATGGCCGGCGTGAAGACACCGGCACACATTTTGATCCTGAGCGGACACCGTTCAATGAGCACTATGGGGCCACTCGCGTCGTCGGACCAGTTGATTGGGCCGACGCGGTGGAATGGTCCGCCACGCGTCTCGGTGCCGTGTTCCGCAGTGGAGCAACGAAGGCGGCAGAGTTCTTCGTCGGCGCGTCGCCGGAGTATTTTGCCCCACGAGAGGGCGAGCCATTTTTCAACATGGATCGGGTCTACGCGTTCCGCGACGGTGTCCTGGCGGCATTCTACGAACGCTTCGGTGAGCGGGTCGTGCTGGCCCGGCTCGATCTCGACGAGGGTACGCCACACGTGACCATTGTCGTGCTCCCGGTCTACGAGAAGAAGACCAAGCACAAGACCCAATTGACCGTCAGTTATCGAGAGGAATTTGGCGGCCAGAATCGGCTTGAGGCCCGTGCGAAGCTGATCGAACTACAGGACTGGATCGCAAGGAAGTTGGAGCCGATCGGTCTGGTGCGTGGAGTGTCGAAGGCAGTAACGGGCAGGGAGCATCTGACCCACCACCAGTACGCTCGCCGCCGCCGCATAGAGGATGAAGCCCGCAAAACGGCGCTCGAAGAGGCCGAGCAGCGGGTCGCAGACCTGCGTCGGCAAAACGAAGAACTCGAGGTACGCCTGACCCACATCAAGGCCCAGCAGGAACAGACCACGGCATATCTCCGCGCTGCGGCCGAGCACGTGATTGACGCAGAAAAGGCCCACCATTGGCTGGCGGGCCTTCAGAAGCGGTTTATCGATCTGGAGCCGAACGCGCCTGTTGTCCCGGTTCTTGATCGCCTATTGGAAAATGGCGACGCACATCTTCAGCAGATCGCGGCTGCAACAGAGGAGCGCGAAGAATGGCCGAGCGATGATGTGCCGCCTTCAACACCTCGCCCGAAATAGCGAGATCATTGGCCGGTGCGCCTGACGTGTCTGCTAATCTCCGCAAGCACACCGAGGGCGACAACCGCGGCCAGCACTGGCACGGTTTCAGAAAGCGCTTTGGCAACGTCCCCGGATGACGCAAGGTATGACAGGTCTTGCGTCTTGGTTTCGGCTTTGGCCAGAGTGTTGGCAATATAGACGGTGTAGGACAGATGAACCGCAATGGCCAATAAACCCAGCCAGGCGAGCAGCGACGCCAATCGAGTGAAGAACATGATGACCCCCAGGAAACGGCGGCATCCTAAACAAGTGTCAGCCTTCGTCCAGCCTGGGCAACCTCATGATCCTCGACCGCGATCTGAATTGCCCGGGGCGCAATAGACTGGTGAGGGCGCCCAACTTCTTGTCGCTTCGGTTCCTCGGGCCAGAGATCGGCGACGACGCCAGCACCGGGGCGGCCAAGCCGCCATTGCACCAGATGTCGGAAAAGGAATGCGACCGCTTCATTCGCCGTTGCGCTTCGGCCCTGCAATCGCATGGTGAAGACTTCCACGCCGGCCACGATAAGGAAAACGCCTTGGGCGCCTTCGAGTCCGTCATGGCGTTGCTGCTCGAGGTCAGAGATATCTATCCTTCCAAGCGTGCGGACATCGACCAGATCTTGGTCCGGTTCGGCTACCCCGTGCTTGAAAGCTAAGCGCAAGATTGTGGCAGGTCGCCAGACTTGAACACTCGCCGCATTCCACTATCGTTGAACAATGCAGTGGTCCCTTGAAGTCGACGGACGAGATCGGGCGAAGCTCGAAAAATGCCTTGATGGGATAGGGCGCTGGCGGCAGGTCGGCCGCTTTGTCGATGCCGAGGGTGGCGAAGGCGCCGATTACACTATGGACGACGATTGTTGCACCATCGCCAAGTTGATGGGCTTCGATCCCCTCCCAAGTCCGCATCGAACCGTGCAAGACTGGGGCGGGCCAGGTCGATATCCTGGCACCTAAACCATGGGCCGTGTCGCGGTGTAAGGGTCTGCACGACGCGGCATACCAGCACGGCGTCCCAAAAAGTTGACAAAAATTAACCAACGATTTCCAATTTATCCCCTACCAACATGTATCATGGTGATATACATACCACCGCGTCAGGAACGAATGCGGGGTCAAAGGCGTGACGGTGAGCAGTGTATGGGACAAAGATCACGCAACGGATGAAATCCGGAACATTGCACGATCCCCGAAGTTAAAGCTCACGTATGCCCTTCATGCCCGCGAAAGGTTGGCTGAAAGAGAGTTGGTAGTTTCGGACGTATTGTACGTCCTGAAAAATGGCTTTGTCAGGCAAGACCCTATGCCTTCGACACAGCCCGGCTTCAACAAATACTGCATGGAGTGCCGAACCCCCAACAGCAACGGACGAGACGTCCGGGTGGTGACGGTTCCGGATAAGTCGCAGTGCTGGTTGAAGATTGTTTCTGTGATGTGGGTCGACGAACCGTCGACACGTGCAGGAACCATAATTGGAAAAGAGGAAGAAGATGAATAGCCACCACTACACTGAAAGCGGACTGCAGAACGTCTACATCGACGGTCTTGTGCCTTTTCAGGATGATGCTGGCGATTGGGTCATCACCATCCCTGCGATCAACGAACTACACTCAGTCATCGCGCTTGGCATTGTCTCGCACGAGCACGGCATTACCGGCGATGAACTCCGTTTTCTGCGAACTGAGATGGGCATGACCCAAGCAGAGCTGGCGGAGATCGTGCACCACGATAAGCAAGCGATTGGCCGATGGGAACGCGGCGAGTTCGATATCGACAGCAAAGCAGAGGCGATCATCCGACGTCACGCGATTGAGGTCTTGGGCCTTCAAGCGCAGATGTCGATGGAGGATTTGTCACGTCGGAGCGTTCCGACGGTCAAAGAACAACCGATCAATATCGAAATGATGAACGACAACGGCGCAACCTACCGGTTACTCGCTGCGTAGCCTTGCAGCGTTAAAGCGTCTACTCAGGGCGACCAACGGTCGCCCTTTTGCTTTCTAACGTTTCGCGAAGAGGGGCCGCCTGGTTAGCGAACGCGGAATGTATTGCTGTCCGGGTCGTAGTAAGTAGACCCCTTGCCCTGCGTCCTGCCGGTGCGCTCATTTGTGAAGCTGCCGTTGGCATTGGCAACATAGGTGTCCCCACCCATCGTGTAGCGCTGACCGGCATTGTAGATCCGGCCCGACGATACGCCTTGGAAGCTACCAGCCCCCGAAGACCCGCCGCTGTCCCCGCTGCTCGATTGCCCACCACTTCCGAAGCTGCGGGCGATCGCCGATGTGGCGGCATTGGCCGGCGCTGCCGCACGGGGCTGCACGTAGGCCATGGTTGGCGAGGCCGGCCGTTGCGAAAGTGGAGTGGGCATCGACGGCGCCACGCGGCGCGCCGGCTGGGTGATGGCGACGCGGCTGCTCTGCTGGGTTTGCTGCGGCCGCTGGGAGACCGGTGTTGGCATCGAAACATTGGCGACCTGCTTCGGCACATCGAGCCCGTGCATTTCGGCAACCTGGCGGCTGTCGCGGTCGATGATTGCGGTGTTGGTCAGGCGCCGCTGATCCTTCTCGTTGTTGACCGAGTTGGACGCATAGGGGACGCCGCTGGCCGGGATTGGCGCCCCATAGACATCGAGCACCGGCGCGCCGTAGCCGAACATGGCCGCGGTGCGCGCAGCAGCTTCCTGCAACGCCACAGAGTCGCGCGACCTGGGATTGGCGCCGGGGCGGCTGGCGGTCTGTCGAGTTTGCCCATTGTCCGCACGGATTTGGGCAGTGGTCATCTGCGGTGCCGCTTGCCGCGGAACGGGCACACTCTGAACGGTGCGCGTGGTCGGAGCCTTGCCCACTCCGCTGGACGGCTGGCGCAGGGGAATAGTGGTGCCGTCGACCCACTCGCCCCGATCGTCACCGTTCATGCTGAACAGGTCCGGCTTGGGCGCCGCCGCGTCCTGGGCGGCGTAGGTCTGCCGGGCACCCGTGGTCAATGGAGCCTTGGGCCGAACGAACGCCTCGAGAATGGCGGCCAGGCCTTGCGGCTGCGCGCTGGTCGCTGCCCGGTGAGAGTCGGCAATGCCGGTGCCGACCACCATGTCGTTGGCGGCAATGGAGCGCGGGGCGTTTTGGGAGCGCTCGACATACTGGTTGAGGCCAGTTGCCGTGTCGGCCCGATTGCCGGCGCCGTTGAAGCTGCCTGCGAACATGGCGGCGATCTGGTCCATCGGGCTCGTCGGCCGAGCGCGCGGCAAAGGGACGTTCCGGGTCTCGGGGACCAAGAGCCGAGCCAGGGCCTCTTCGGGCACCGGCTGCGAGGCATAGAAGCTGTGTCGGCCAAAGCTGCCGGTGCTGGGCATATCGGCTGCCCAATAGGGGTTCACACTGTCGGCGTGATAGTGGTCGGCGCCGTTGGTTGGATCGCCTGGGCGCTTCGCCAGTTCCCAAGCGGCTTCGGCCGCCGTGATGGCGCGCGGATCCTTCTGGGCGGCAACAGCCGCGGGACCAGGCGCAAAAAAGCCGGTGTATTGGTTCGGCTGCCGCACGACCTGTTCGGGCGTCAGGCCGCGAATGGCGGCGCGGTTCAGGATCGTCTCGCCGACGCGGCGCATACCCTCCGGGCCTTCGCCCAGCGCTTCGGCAATGATGGTCATCAGGACATCGTCATCCATGGCCAGATCCTCAGTTGCTCAAGGGGTGGGTGAAGCGATGCTCCTGCACGGCCCGCTCGATAAACGACATGACGCCCGGTGTTTCCCGATGGCGAGCGAGCATTTCGTCCAACCCTTCGATGCTGCTGACCAGATTGGTGAACGCGGAGCTCAGCGAGACCACGTCCGCCACAACGGCCGGATCGACGGACTGCATGTCATGCCAGAACAGGATGATGCCGACTGGACCGCGACACCAGGCGTGGATGGCCTTGCTTTGGTGGGTGTCGTCGATCGTGCTGGCAATGTTCTTGAGCGCGGCCATGTAGGCGCCGATCAGGTTGTCTCGCTGCTGGGCGGTGATAGGTGCGCAGTGCCCATCCATCGCGGCGCTCTGCAGGTTGCCAAGGGCGGTTCGTACATAGGGCAGGGCAGCCTTCGCATTGACGTCACGGCTGGCGGCGGTGAAGTCGCCGAGGATGACGGAATACGCTTGGTCGCGGAGCTCGGTGGGGGACATTGCGCGCACTCAATTTGATGGCCAATGACGGCCAAATGCTGGTGCCGGACAGTGCCGGCGGCGAATGTGGGTGCGCGACTTCCACGGGTGCGTGCAATGCGTTCAGTTATATCAGAACGAAGGCCGGCGCCAAAGTAAAAAGGCCACTCAGAAACGGGGCTTTTGCCTGGCGCGCGCTTTCCAGAAGCGCCAGTTCTTGAGGAAATCCCAATCCTGCCGTCCCGCTCTAGGGATGGTCGGACTCTTCCCTTCCGGCGCTGGAGCCGTCAAAGGCAGCCCATTTATCACGTCCTGCAGATGAGAGTTAAAGACAGTGACGTCGAGGAAGTAATTCGGAAACGCTCGCTTCAGGTCGGCCAGAGCATCGACCTCCACCAAGACCGTGTTGCGCTTTGAATTCTCGGTCTCTTCCTGAATGTAACGCTCCGCTCCAACGGCATACTCGTCAAAGGGCTCAACTCTTACCTGGCGGGTGTCATAGTCGAACTGGAGAAGAAAATACCGGTCGAAAGCGGGGTCGACTCTCCACTGTTCCGTCAGATTGAGGGCTACCCGGTAAGAGTCGAGTACGCTGGGCGCATCCACCCGTTTGGCAAGGTCGCGGATTTCGCTACGCCTCTCTCGTGCACTCTGGGGCGTCGTGAAAACCGGCGGTTGACCTTCGAGCTCAGCAAACTCAGACGACATCAACTGAAATAAGCGAAGCCAATCCTCACTACCGCGGCCGTTCTTCAGCGCCTCGCGCCTGATGAGGCCCACGGCTTCCACTGCCGTCGCCCAAACGTGCTGCAATCGTGTACGCAACTGCAGCTCTACGGTCTGCCTGTTGAATACCGCGAGATCACCTTCGCCGCGAAACTTCAAAATCAGGTGGTGGCTTCGATAGCCGTCCGGCTTCGGCTCCGCGATGTGGTTGTCTTCTTTGGAGAGCTCATGGCGTGAACCGCCATTCCTATAGAGAGCGACCATTTGGTTCACCTCGTCCATATCGGCGAGTATCGCTCTGCAACCTGCGATGTCTTGGATTTGGTAAAGAGTGAACGGACGCTGCAACTTGCGTCTGATCGCATGCATGCGTTTCAAGCGGGCGGCGGTCAGAGCGCCACTTTGAAACTTCCGACATTTGACTGAGACGTCCTGACGAACCTTCAGCAACGGGACCATGTGGGCGTTTCGCCAGTTGTGGGCTATCGCGAAAGCATCTTCAGTGGTCAGATCGTAGTGTTCGTGGAACTGTTCGACCTGCAAGTCAGTGCGGCGAAGCACTTTTCCCGCACGCTCAATTTCCCGTTTCGAGTATAGCGGCCTGATGACTTCGCGCATGTGAATATCCTAAACGGCAGATGGCCGGGTCGCCACAAGGAAGTGCCGGATTCAACAGCTACTTCTATTCGCACTCACGCTGGAACTCGTTCACGGCTGATTCAAAGTCGCCTTGGGCACTGCGCAGCCGGCGGAAATTGGTGCTGCAGTCGTCATTGCCTTCGCTGTCACTGAGGCATCTGGTGTACCGGCCCAGTTGGTACTCGATCTCTGAAATCGCCTGATTGTACTCGTCGATGGCGTCCTGACAGTTTGCCAAGGCCGGCGCGGCCGCCATAATCAGCGCGGCCATCGCCGCGGAAGTCCGCTTCAACATTGCCCACCCCTCATTTCGCTGGTCACCATGTGGCAACGCGCGCCTGGCTCTCGGCCAGCAAATGCCTCCAGACCGGGACGGGCTCGCAGACCGCATTGAGCGCCTGGTTCGCATCCCGATACATCATCACAAGGCAGGAAATGTTGCTGCCGTCCAGCCCCATGTCGACCGGAAGCCGTTCATGCAACGGCAAATTCTGATGCGGTTGGCCGCCATAGGTCAGATACCACACCTGAGCGGATGACAGATACCAAGTGGCGGCAATCACTATGGCGGTGGACAGGTAGTTCATCGAGCGGCCCTCCCAGCCTCGTCGGACAGCTTGTCCGAAACTTCCCACGGGGTGCAGATTCCTATGGGCGTGGGCGGGCGTCCAGACGAATAGCGTTTTGACCGTCCCGGAGGGGTGATCCGGGGTGTGGGCGGGGGCATGGGGCGCCCCATTGCTGCAAATGGTCGAGGTCTACACCCATCCAGCCCATGAGGCGCCGTCGCTGCGCCGGCCCAACGGGGGCCAGGGTGTGGATCGGCGAGCCATGCACTTTTGATATGCCATCAAGGCTATACCACAGACAGCATGTCCGAATGCCGTGCAGAAAGATGCAGACAGACTGTTGACTAATCTATGTCTGCATGTTTCTATGTCTGCAACAGTCAAGCGGCACTCAGGAGGGCCAGACAATGAATACCACCGACCGCGCAATGGAAACGCGCTACTTCTTTATGGTCATGGGCAACCTGGCTAAGGCGAAGGCCACCGGGAACGCAGTGAGCATTGCCGACAGCATCGCGGATCTGGAAATGATCGCCATGCACTTCGACGCCGACTTTCTTGCCCAGCGCGCCGCGCGGGAAGTGGAGCAGGCTACGGCCTTGCTGGCCGAACTGCAGGCCAGCCGCATCGGCTATGCCGGCGCCGTGGCAGCGGTCGACGCCGTCGCCCCCGCGAATCTCAACTAGGGGGCGACAGATGCGAACGATCCTTTACGCGCGGGTCAGCACCAAAGACCAGACGCTTGAGCATCAGTTGACCCAGGCAAAGCAAGCTGGCTTTGAAATAGACGAGGTGGTCGCCGATCATGGCGTCTCGGGAGTGAACACGCTGCTCGCTGATCGCCCGCAAGGGCGCCGGCTGGCAGATATGCTTCGGTCAGGGGATGTTCTGGTTGTTCGGTGGCTCGACCGGCTGGGCCGCTCGTACGTCGATGTAAGCGACACTGTCGAAGGCTTTTTGAGGAAAGGTGTCACCGTACGAACGGTTATCAATAACCTGACTTTCGACGGCAACCCGACTGATCCGATGCAAGCGGCCGTGCGGGATGCGTTAATTCGGTTCATGGCTGCAATGGCACAGGCCCAAGCCGAGGCCACCAAGGAAGCCCAGCGCGCCGGGATCGAGCACGCCAGGGCACATGTGGGCAAGTTCCTCGGGAGGAAGCCCGTTTACACGCGGGCGCAGTTCGAAGAGGCTAGGGCATTGCTGGAAAAGGGCGTGCCGGTCTACCAGATAGCCAAAAAGCTCGGCGTGTCGCGCCCGACCGTCGACAGCATCCGCGATGACCCCGAAAAGGCGATCGAAGTGCTGAAGAAGTGGGAGCTCTGGGATTGACGATCGACTTTGCCGCCGAGGGATTTCTGCAGCACGCGCCAGGCCGCGAATACAGGGTGCAGGGTCATGAGCCGGAAAACACATCCGGACTGCTGACCTTCGGTGCAGTCGTGGGCACCGACGAATCCGACGAGATAATCGAGATGGGCACCAAACAGGGTCTGCAGCTTCACGCGACCTTTGACGATGCCCACCCCGGCATGGTGCTGCTTGAGGCGGTTGCCGAGGTCAACCTAATCGAGCAACTGGCCAAGGCCTTGAGCTCCAAAGGGTATCATCGACTTGTCACTCGATTTGAGTGACAAATTTGACATTTCCATTTGTATTCAATGGCTTAGCGACTCTCCAAGGTCTTGGCTCTAGAGGTCTCCGCGCAACAAAACTGCATGGAGAGACCAATGCCCACCCTAGACCACGACACGATCCACCAACTCACGGCCCTGTTGAAGCGCGTGGAGGAAGGCGTACCGGATTTGCCGGTCTCGGAGGTCTGGAAGGTCTATCGCTGGCAGCACGTCGAGCCGAACCTGACGGCTAAGCAGATGGCAGACTGGTGCTGGAAGAACCTGGAACCGCACTTCGGTCATGTCAGCGTCCACCAGGTCGATCAGATCATGGTCAACAAGTACGTTGCGGCGCGCGTGTCCGGCAGGATCGGCAAGGTTTCCAAGCCCATGTCGGCGCGCCGCGAGCTCAGCTATTTGCGGGCTGCATTGCGTTACGCTTGCGGGCCTCATGCGCGGCTCTTTCCAAAGTCGATATTGCCTGAATTTGAACTGCCCAAGGCCAGCCCGCCGCGGGCAAAATGGGTCACGCTTCCCGAGTTCCAAAAGCTGCTTGAGGCGGCGCGCACGATGCGCAGGGGCAAGCGGCTTTCGAAGCTGGAACGGTTTCTCTGGTTGAGCATCGAGACCGGCGGGCGCCGGCAGGCACTGCTCGAGTTGACCTGGGCTCAAGTGGATTTCGAGATCGGCGTCGTGCATCTGGACGTGCCCGGCGTGATCCGAACGCACAAGCGCAGAGCGTCGGTGCCCATGTCCCGGAACCTTCGGCATGTTCTTGAGCGCGCGTATCGAGAGCGCGAAAATCACTTGGTGCTGGGCAACTCCAATCAGGGGATGTGGCGCAGCATCCAGGTCGCAGCAATCAAGGCGGGGCTATCTGAGCAACCTCAACAGGTCGTGCGTGGCCAGAAGCCAAAGGCCACCGGAATATCCCCGCACGCGTTCAGGCGATCGGCGGCGACGCTGATGGCCCGAAATGGGGTCTCCTTCTACATCATCGGCCTTACGCTGGGCATCAGTGCCGCGACGGCGGAAAAGCACTATGCGAAATTTGCGCCCATCCCAGCCGATCAATCCACGAACCGGATTACCGGCCTGGTGCTGTCGGCCGACTTGGAGGACGAGGACTAGCAGGCGTCACCGCATAACCGCGTCCAGAACGTCGTCGCCATAGGAGCCCGCGCCGTCGACCACGACCCGCAGCGGCGGACGGGGCTCATTGCCGCCCATGACGATCCGCATCAGCTCGTCGCCGGCATAGGGGTCTTCCGGCTCTTCCATGGCCGCAATGCCGCCCGCTGCCGTCCCGGCCGCCGTGCCGGGACCGCGCTGCGACAGGATATTGGCCAGATAGCCTTCCTGGCGCGGCGTCACCCGTTCGGACGGCGTGAGCAGCAGTTGGAAGAGTTCACGATCGCCGGCCACCGCCTGGCGCACCAAAGCCTCAGCGCGATCAAGGGTGAGCGTTTCCAGCAGCCGCCGCATTCTTTCCGACGCGAAGTGCGCAGTCAGCAGAGAAGCCCCGCTTGTGCCACGGCCGGCATGGGCACCGGTGCGCGCCGCAATCGTGCGAGCAATCATGCTGACAATGGAATTGGGCTCGCCTTCCATGACCGCCCCAACGCCGGGCAGGCGGCTCCGCGCTGTTTCCAGCTTGGTCAGTTCGCCGACAATGGCGTCGAGACGCGATCGATCTTCCGGGGACAGGATCGCATCTCCCAGGGCCGACATGCGGGTGTCATTGAGCGCCGATTGCATCGCGCGGCCGGATAGCAGCGCCTCGCCAGCGTCGTCATAGGTGCCGGTTCGCGCGCGGACCATCAGTTCATCAAGGAAGCTGGCCTTGACGCCCGAGAGGGCATTGCCGTTGGCGTCGGTGCTGGCCTGGGCAACAAGCTGAGCCGCGGCGGCGCCCGGATCCGGCGCATTGAGCAGCGCCTTGATCTCTTCACCAGGCCGACCAGCCGCAAAGGTGGCAACGCCAGAGCGGCGCGGATCGAGCATCGCGGTCGCTTCGTCGAGACGGGCGAAGAACGCGGCAGATTCCTCTTGAGGCAGGATCATGGCCACCTTGTCCCGGACGGCGCGGCTAGATGCGCGGGACAAAGCCTGCTGTGCCTCCCGTAACCCAGTGTCTGGATTGGACAGGCTCGCCCGGACGTTTGCGAGCACTTCGTCGAGTTGAGCGCGGACGCCTTGCCGCACAAATTCGATCTCGGGCGGCGTCATGTCGGCAATGCGCTCAGCGGCGACATCGCGGGGCAGCGATGGGTTCAGCAGTTCCTGCCCAAACAAGAGCGCCTGGCGCTGGCCCATCGGCGTGGCGGCGGTTTGCAGCGCTTCCGCGTAGAGCGGATTTGCCTGCTTGAGGTTGTCACGGATTTGCCGGGACAAGCCGCCCATGACGCGACCAATATCGGTCTGGCCGCCGAATGCGCCTCGGCCATCGCCACTTTCCGCCATCTGGTTCATGGCGCGCGTGATGTAGTCGATCTGTCGGGTGTCCGGCATGACCTGGAAGCTGACGCTGCCGTCATCGGCAATGTTCGCCTTGATCTGGTTCGACGAGAGACCTTCGCCGGCCATCAGCCGATTTGCGAGGGCAATGGCGCCGGGCGCTGCCTGCTCCACACGGGCAAGCAGGCTTTGCAGGTTGAAGCCCGCATCGGTGGCGTAGTCGATGGGGGAGGCATAGGCCGCGTCGTATGCGTTGCGGCGAGCAGGAGCGCTCTGGGTGCGCAGGTTGGTCGCCGTGGTGTTGACGCCAACCGGTTCGCCAAAGGCCTGATCGAGGGACTGCCCAACCCCGTCCACCTGCTGCCGGACGCTGTCTTCCATGAAAGTGCGGGCAACGCCGCTGTCTTGGCCATTGGCCGGCGCGACAATCTCCTGGCGAAGTGCATCGGCGCCCTGCGCTTCCTGCTGACGCATCCGAAGGTCAACGGCCGGGTCCGTGTCGCGGACCTGCTGCTCCAGAGCCATCAGGCGCTTGTCACCGGTCGAAACGGCAGGGCTGAGACCGCCAACCGTCGGCTTGGCTATTGCGGCGCGGGCGGCCTCCGGGTCTTCGACCAGATTAGTGATGCGATTGCGGGCGCGCTCCATCGCGCCGGCCTCGGTGAAGGGCGCTATTTCGGCCTGCGCAAGCCGCGTCGCCGCTGCAACACCGGGCAGCCGCTTTGCTGTCTGGGCAGCCGCATAGGGGCCGGCACCACCTGCAACGCCGCCGGCAACAGCGCCCGCCATTTGGGCAAGAGGGTTGTCCGGGGCAATTTCCGCGGCCACATCGACACCAACGCCAGCGCCAGCACCTGCAGCCAATTCAGAGGCCACAGCGCGAACCGGTGTGCTGGTGAAAGGCTGCAGCATTGCATCGCCTGCCGCTTTGGTGAGCCCGGTTCCGGCCTGCATGACCTTGCCGGCGCCCGCGAACGGCACGATACCGCCGGCCGCGCTGCCGGTGCCCAAAATCAGGTTCTCCATCACCCCTTCTGGTTCGTAGTCATCATCCGGCATTCGAACGCCAATGGCCTCGAAGATGTCGCGCATGTTGTCCGACCCGCCGATTGGCTTGGTGATGTGGCCATGCTGCGAACCGCTGACGGTGTTGAAGCCGGAAATGCCGGCATTGAGCGCACCGGTTACGAGGTCGACCGGGGTGCCCAAACCACGGGCGATGCCTTCGTTGAAAACCGCCATGCCGTCCGGGCGCTCGGCGCCGGCTGTTTCGGCCTCGGCGCGACGGCGGCGAGCCTCGGCAAGAGCAAGGGCACGCTGCTGGTCAAGGTTCATCGGAAAAGAGCCCTTTCAGCCTCGGTCATGTACTGCCAATCGGCGGGGTCGATACCTTCTGGCACTTCTTCGGCGGCTGGCGCTCGGGGTTGCTCACCACCCTGCGGGCCGAAGGCTGCAAGAGCTTCCTGCACACGCGACAGGCCAGTTTGGAGACCGCCAAGGCGCGTCTGGAGTTCCTGCTGATCGGTAACAGAGTTGCGACCGTTCATTGCCTCCTGCGTGGCGACGATCTGGCTCTGCAATTGCCTGCCGATAGCGGCCAGTTTGGCCTGGGCGGCGTCTGGGCCTTCAAAGAAATTACCAGCTTCTGGGGTCAGATTTCGGATTTCCTGCAGGAGCCATGACGGCGGCTGCCGGCCATAAGTTTCCGCGATGTCGTTCAGCAGGTTCTCGCGCAGCACGCCGAATGATGCTTGGGTCTGCTGAACATCAGGGTAGGGGGCGCCGAGGCCGATGGCGTCCAGCGTGCGGTTTATGCCACCAGCGAGTGCACCACCAACGCCGAAGGACTCATTCGCCGCGGGGTACTGCTGCCCAAAAGCATCTTCGCCCGTGACGAGGGCCATCATCTGGTCGTAGCTCGATGGCACCGGGGGAGGGGCTACGGAGGCGATGTGCGCCACGAGGTCGTCGTCGGTGATCTTGCCCGCGTCGACCAGACGCTGGCCTTGCTGGGCTGTCCACTCCGATTCCGTGAGGGGCTTCGGCGCGCCCGCCATGGCAGGGATTGGCGGGAGGTTCCAGTTGCCTGAAATGTCTTCCGGTATCGCCGGACGGATCTCGCCCGGCGCGAGGGTGCTAAACGCCTTGGTGATAAAATCCGTCTGGTTGTCGAGACGGTTGTTGGTGATCGACGTTTGAGCGCTGATGTCCTGGCCGCGCCGCGTGGTGGCGTCATCGACATTGACTTTGCGGAAGCTCTGGGTCGGCACCCAATTGCCGACGGCCATGCCCATCCGGTCGAATTGCGCCTGGTCGAAGTCCTGCGCAATGGCCATTTCCGCCAATTGTGCTTGGAGTTCGGTCGCCTGGTTGTTTCGCCGCGCCGTGGAGTAGCCCGCAAGCTCAGATGCCGATGGAGGCCCAAACATCTGGGCGATATTCTGGGCTGCTTGGGCGATTTCAGGGGAATTGTATGCGCCGCTGGCGCGAATGCTGGCCACGATCACACCTCAAGTGTTTCGTCGATCGAGCAGTGGGCTCGAAAACACTGAAAACATGCCGGGCATTGCGCTCGGCGGTGGGTGTGGCCGCACGACGTCCACGTAGAGTTCGTGCTGAACAGTTTTTACCACAAAAGTGGCTGGCGCGCCTAGCCTTTTCGGGCCTGAATTGTCACTCGAAAACGCTGTCGCCGTCCTCGTCATCATGGGCTGATCTGAGTCGCCGAATGGCGGCTTGGAGTTCGTCTGCAGTCATTTCATGCGCTTCCTTGGGCTTGTCCGCATCGGTCGGCTTGGTCAGGCCCGCTACATCGAGAATGGTGCGGGCGGCGCTGGCCAGTGCGGTCGATGTCGACTTGGGGTCGTCCAGCACCCGCATCAGTGCACGATAGGCCGCCGGCACGCCCTCGGACATGAGCTGCTGGCGGAAAGTGGCGTCGTTGGACTTGGTCAAGAGAACACCCCCGTAAGGTATGGCTCCAAGGCGGCGCGCCGAAACTTGAGCTCCGCAATCTTCGCCTCGATTTCCGAAATCTCTTCGCTCTTTGGCGCTTCCACCGATGCATAAGCGGCAACGCGCTTTCGAGTTTCTGTCGCCAGGCGCCGCTCAATGCGCAGCGCCATGCGCTTCGCCTTACTGCCTGGCGGCCTGTCTACCAGCCATTGCCGATATCTCTCGCGCTCGGCTTCGGTGGCCCTGGCCAATTTTAACCGGCGGGCTTTGCGTGCTTTTTCGGCATTCTTCAATTTGCGGTCCAATCGCATTGTGCCGCTTTTGGCTCCAGCAACATCGAATTGCATGACATGCCACTGGTCGCCGGCCGGGGTTTTGCCCCCGTGGTACCGACATTTGCCGTTCTTCATCGCAAGCTGCCCACACCGCTCGCCTGTCGACTTCGCGGTGGCGGAACATTTCTCCAGCTTTCCCCGGCTCGCATTGATTCTGGCCAGTGATGCGCGTGCCACATCCGGAAAGGTCAGACCGTCCGCATTCCGCTTTTGCCCACGAGACCAGGCACTGATCTTTCGATGCCCACGCCGCCTTTTTACTTTGACCATCCCGCAGACCCTCTTCTTAGCATGGACCCATGAGGTATCACCGAACTTCGGCCGGCCCTCGGGGAGTGGCCCATGCAAATAAGGGCCTTACCCCGAAGGGGTTGCATCGCTTGCTAGACTTACATCGTTGATTTTGCTGGTCTTTTTTTAGCATGCAAACTGACGGCCGACTTGCATCGCTTGCTTCGACATGGCCGATGCCAAAAAGGCCAATGATTTCAACGATGAAAGTCATGCAAACACGCTGTTTCTTGCTTCACTTGCTTCGCCTTCGGCTTTAGCCATCACAAACCAAGGCGCCTTCTCGCCCGCTCCGCGCTTTTCGACGGACATCCGTACAATCTGTCCGTCCGCAATCGCCAGCTGGCCGGCCCCTGAAAGCGCATTGGTGACGATCGCTGTCACCACGTGAGGGGCGTCGGATTTCGTAAAACCGGCGTCTTGCACTCCGCGAGTCACGACGTGCAGTATTTCCCGCAATTTGCCTTCGGGCTGACCGGCCAGCGCATCAGCGACAATTTGGGCAACCGCCGTTCGCTTTGCGGCCTCTTTGGACGGCCCGGAGTTGTTCTCGTCGGCGGCCTGGCCGACAGCGACCCCGAGACCGACAAGTTCCAGATACGGAGCGCTATCGCCTTCTCGCGCGAACCGTTCTGCAGACGTTTCGGCAAATGGGGCGTCGGCGCTGCCGAACAATTTGGTTTGGTCGCCATTGCCGACCATGCCACTGTGCCGCCGATAGACCACTGGTGTGTCGGGCACCACCGCGTGATTGTTCTTGCTGTAGTCCATCCGGATCAGCTTCTCTTTGGGGTCCAACCCCCAGGCCTCGGCATCCTTGGGGTCGACTTTGACGAGCGTGTAGCCGCTTCGTATCTTGCCGACCTGGGAGAACGCCCCACGCGCCGCCCCCATATCGCCGGCCGCGTTTCTCGTCGACTTGGCCGTATGTTGGACGACGAGAACGGCGCATCGGGCGCGGGCGGCGATGTTGGCCATCTCTTGCATTATGTCGTTCATGGCGTCGGTATCGTTCTCGATCCCACCGCGGGCGAGGCTGATTTGTGGGTCGAGAATGGCGAGCTTGATGGCGTTCCGCTTGAGATAGGCTTCAAACTTGTCGGCGCCGGATGTTCGCTGCAGCGGCATGCCTCTTTCCTTCCGCTCCATGATCACCAGGGGAGGGGCCTCCATCCCGCTCAGTAGATGGATGGGGTGCTGCAGCATGTCCTTGGTGATGCCGTGGTGGTCCATTAGCACCTTCAGCCGTCGCTCCATGTCGGCAAGCCAGTCTTCAGCGTTGTAGACGGCAACGGCGCCGCTGTTCAGCAGGCGATCGAAGCCGGCATCGCTGCGGCCTCTCAGCAATCTCTCGTTGCCGGTAGCGACGGCTAGGGCGTCCAGTAGCGTGTGAGAAGACTTGGAGACGCCCGGCTCTCCCACGAGCTGGGAAGCGTCCCCGATGGGCAGACGCGGGTAGACCAGCCATTCGCGACGCGGGATTTTGGTTGCATCTATCGGACCAGTGATCACCCGAAGACCGGGAACACCAGCGGGTGCGTCGGCCTCAAGGTGCTCATAGGATCGGGCGAGTATATCGGCTCGAGTGGTACGCGCCTCTGTCGCTGGCTCGCCCTTTCTGGCCCACAAACGGGCGATGTCACGAGGCTGCAGCTTTGCCTCGGCGTAATCGACGCCTTCGTTATCTACCGCCCAGAGCCAGATCAGACTGGCGAATTCCTCAGCCGAGAAGTCGCCATGGTGCGCCAGCAGCAGTGCAATCGTGACGCGCTTTCCCGATCCTTTGGCCGCGGCGGTCCCAGAAAAGTCGCCTGCCCAGGCCCTGGCCAGTTTAGGCGACGCTTCGAGCGCAGCTTCAAGTTTCAGTTGCAGCGACGGCTCAAGATCCGCAACGGAGGTGATCGTCTCATAGGCCCCAAACCGGAATTCCTCGATCAGCTCGGTGACCCTATCATTGCGGTCGGTCGCCGTGGGCGCATCCACCGGCGGGACAATCGCCTCCAGGTCTTCCAAGGTGTATGCGCGAGCACTCTTCGCAACTACGCAGGCCCGGCGGGGCGTTCGGCCTTTCGCCCGCTTGCGGGCATCCGGAAGGTTCATCGGCCCGGCGACGCGAAGCAATCTGTCCTTGTTCCAAGTGCCAGCGTCGCCCCCGAGCAGATTGATTAGCGCGCGGTTGATGCCTTCGACGCGATCGGCCACCTCGGCAGCCGGCAAGGTGTCGGCGAGCGCAAAGATGAGTTGGAAGCCACCACCTGTGCATACCGTGAGAGTCGGGCAGAGCTCGGCGGGCAGGCGCTCTTCAGCGCGTTTCCTCAGCTCAGCAAGATCGCTGTCGCCATTGGCACCAGGCACATCGATATCGACATGGGCAATCCTAATGCCGGCGATGTCGGTTCCCGTCGGCTTGTTGCCTTCAAAGCCGTTTCGGACTTCGTTTCCGGTCCAGTAGACATTGCACTGGCCGTCCATGCCGTTCACCCAGCCGATGAACCGATCCGCATCTCTCGGAAACTGGCAAACAATCGAATCCCGGAATCCGACATCTGGCACTATCGCAGCGAAGTGATTGAGGCCGAAGGGCGCGACTTGCATGATCATGTCATAGGCAAGCTGGCCTGGTGTGCCCGCGTCCTTGATTGTTGCAGTGGGGCTAGCGCCGGCGTCGTCAGACGACAGGTCCTGAAACCATTGCGACAGCACCGCCGATTTGGTATGTTGCTCGAGCATAAATTTGACCTCTGAGGCCAGCCACCTTCTCGTCGGGATGTGGCTGGTCTTTCTTTTTTCCGTTGCTGCTGTCAGGCCTCGCCTGTCACAGTATCAAGGTCGTGATCCTGCTCTGCTCGATCTCGGCATGCGTAAGGCTCCAGTCCTTCGGCGCGGCTGCTAAATCGCGGATGATCTTGGTCAGCATCTGCCGCAGGGCGGGGCGACCGACGGCGTCCTCCCGATCAAGTAGCGCAACCAGCGACGCTCGGGCATCTGACCTGGTACTTGCATCCAGGCAGGCCACAACCCGCACCATAAGCGGGAGGCTGCCGTAGAAGCGGGACCACACGATCGATCCGGGCAGGTACGGAACAAACGGAATCATGTCGGTGATCGCCAGCGGCCGAACCTGGGGCGCAGCCATCACGGCAGGGTATTCGAATTTGTCCGCAGCACGATAGTTCGGGGCAGGGGATCGGCAAACGCGTAGTTCGTCCCCCACGTAGATCAGGAAGTCATGCGGCGGCCCGGAGGGAGTCGGTGTCAGGGCTTCAGGCGATGTCAGCGAGGCCTCCAACATCACGCGCGGCCCGTCTTTGCGAACGGATCGATCCCGGAATGCGCCAACTCGAACATCTGGGCGTGTGCCTGCGAGACCAGCGCAACCTTGCGGATGGCGCGAGCGACATTCGACCTGATGTTTCTGCGATAAGGGGCCGGCATGGTCACCAGTGCCCGCAGCTGGAACCCGAAGGGGCTTTGGTACACCAGCCAGGTCGCGCCGGGTGGAAACGGGCCTCCCGATCCTTCCGGCCTCTCTCCATCGATCATCGGGCGGATCTGCACGTCGTGCGGGCGGCTCTGGTCGAAGTAGACGAGGTCGCCGATAGACGGGTCCGGGTACGCGCTTCGTACGCTAGTTCGGAGCAGGCCGGTCGGCCGATCGACTTCGGTATGCACCATCGTGCGCCTGATCTGCGAAACCACGATCATGCACTCCGCGCCGCATTGGCCAGCAGTGCGTCAACATCGATGCGGCGGATCAGGCGTCGACCACCAAGCCGGGCAGACTTGAGGGCGCCCGAGTTGAGCAGTGTGTAGAGAGTGGTTTTGGAAATCGTCAGAAACTGCGCAGCCTCTTCGACGGATAGAACATCCTTGTCACGAAGGGGCAGTGTGTTTGCCTTGGTCATGTCAGCCTCGCAATGTGGTCGGCATCGAGCGCCGACGTTGAGCGAAGGGTGACTGTGATCGCCCGGCATCGCAACCGTTTGGCCTAGTTAAGTCTTTGGGACAAAACGTCTTTCTGTATGTCAGGGTGAAATACAGATAGGGTGCAAGCTACTGAAAGGACGTGGGCTTCTTCGTTAGAACAATTTTTCAGGCACGCGACCGGGGGACTGGGGGCAGCGCCAGCGAAACAACGAAAACGGCAACGATCAAAAGCCCTGTCGGAGACAGGCTCGGCTAACTGATTGAAACATCTGAAAAAATGAATGGTACGCCCAAGGGGAATCGAACCCCTGTTTACGCCGTGAGAGGGCGTCGTCCTGACCGCTAGACGATGGGCGCACGGTCATCGCTTTCTGCCGTCCCGCACGCCTGAAAAGACAGGGGAAGGTGGTACGCCCTAGGGGAATCGAACCCCTCTCTGCACCGTGAAAGGGTGCCGTCCTAACCGATAGACGAAGGGCGCATCAGCGCGATGGGCGTCGTATAATGGGGTGCCTTTGATTGTGCAACCCCGTTTGCATTGATCTCGTGAGGTTTTTTTCGCCAGGCCAGTTTATCAACAGCCGGAGAAGGTAACAGGCCTGCGATAGCCGCGCGGCCTGTCGCGAACATCGACATGGATGAAGCTGCGGCCGGGATAACAGCCGAGCCCGCCCACACCGTCGACTGTCATGGCAAAAGCGATCAGATCCTGCTTGGAAACACCGGGAATATAGAAATCCGCAGCCATGCATTTGGTGTGATAGGAGTTGTCGGCGCCGCCCACCGAAGCGTTGTGGAAGGCATTCCGGTATCCCGAGTTCATCACTACCTTTCTGCCGAAGCGTCCTTCGAATTCCCAGATCACGAAGCGCAGCTTTGGCGAGATGCACAGCGCATTCACCTTGCTGGAGCTGACATAAGTGCCCCAGTCCTGCTTCAGGCCAGAGTAGCCGGGCCCACTGCCACTGGCGAACATGGCCATAGGCAGGCAACCCGCCAGCACCACGGCGGCGGCGAATGCGATAGAGATGAGACGTGTGAGGCGGAACATGGCGACCTTCCCGCGGCGTGTCGCGCATTGGCAACAGGCAAAGGGTTTTGGGGTTCAGTCGCTAAAATTAGAGCGGTTTCGCTAACTGGGCGCTAAGCGGCACGGTTAGCGAAACCTTAAGTCTGGCAGGCAGTTACCAGGTGCCGGTATTGGGCATCGAAGCCCAGGGCTCCTTGGGATCCAGATGACCATCCTGGATCAGTTCGACCGATATGCCATCTGGCGAGCGGACGAAAGCCATATGCCCGTCGCGAGGCGGCCGGTTGATCGTTACGCCCATGTCCGACAGATGTTGGCAAAGAGCATAGATGTCCTGGACCCGGTAGGCGAGGTGACCGAAATTGCGGCCCCCGGCATAGGGCTGGGGATCAGGGTCCCAGTTGTAGGTCAGCTCGACCTCGCCACCCTCGTCACCGGGCGCGCGCAGGAAAATGAGGGTGAAGCGGCCTTTTTCGTTGTCGGTGCGCCGCACCTCTTCCAGCCCCAATCCTTCGCAATAGAACCGCAGGCTTTCCTCGACATCGGTGACTCGCACCATGGTGTGCAAATACTTCAAGGCAATCTCCTTTGGTTTAAGTTGCGGTGATGGCCTAGCAAGCCTGCACCTCACCCGCAATGACACGTGTCCGGCACCTGTCAACAAAATCGCAAGACCTTCTTAACTTTTGCCTCTGAATCGGCCAGACTGTACCCTGTCTAGTGAGGCGTACCCGCAAGTTGCGGGCGAGTGAAAAGGCGTTTGGAATATGGGGGCCAAAGGCAATGGCGAGGGGCACGATGCCATCAACCTGACGCAGTCGGGTGGGTCGGCACATGGCGACCACGCCCAGGCTGGTCATCAGCCCACCAGCGATACCATTGAAGTTGCAGGCACAATCAAGTGGTTCGATGCCGGCAAGGGGTTTGGATTTATTGTGCCCGACAACGGCATGGCCGATGTCCTCCTGCATGTGACCTGCCTGCGCCGTGATGGATACCAGACAGCCTATGAAGGTGCGCGCATCGTCGTGGAGGCGCTCAATCGCCCCGGCGGTTTGCAGGCCTTTCGCGTGGTTTCCATGGATGAGTCCACCGCGCGCCATCCCTCCCAGATGCCGGCCCCGCGCACCCATGTGGTGGTTGAGCCAACGTCCGGCATGGTTCGGCTGGAGGTGAAATGGTTCAATCGCATTCGCGGCTTCGGATTCCTCTCTGCAGGCGACGGTACGCCTGACATTTTTGTCCACATGGAAACGCTGCGACGTTTCGGGATCACGGAATTGCGTCCGGGACAATTCGTTCTTGTGCGCTATGGTCAGGGACCCAAGGGTCTGATGGTCGCTGAAATACGGCCCGACGGCTGGGGCGAGGCGCCGTCCTCGCATTAGGACCAGATAGTCGCTTAAGGGACAAGCCAGCCGGTCATGTTCACCATCACGTCTCTGATTTCTCAGCCCTCGCAGTCATTGCGCGCTGGTGCGGCCGCCGCTGTTGCCTTGCTCATCAGCCTGCCACTGGCCGCTTGCAGTGATGACTCGCGCTTGATCATCCATTCGGAGAGTGGAGATCATGCGTTCAGCGTTGAAGTCGTCGATACGCCTGAGACGCGAGCGAAGGGTCTCATGAACAGGCTGGAGTTGGCAGATGACGCAGGCATGCTGTTCGATTTCAGGGAGGAGCGCCCTGTGTCGTTCTGGATGCAGAGCACCTTCATCCCGCTTGATATGATCTTCATCGAAGCCGACGGCACGATCCTCAACATCCATGTCAATGCGCGTCCACACGACAGAACGTCAATTCCATCCGCAGGTCCGGTGCAATACGTCCTCGAAATTCCTGGTGGACGAACGGTCGAGCTCGGAATCGACGCGGGCGACACTGTCGAACATGCGCGCATTACAGCCGCGCAATAACCATGCAATCGATGACTGCCCAAAGATGAAGGCTGGCGCCGACCACCACAAACACATGCCATAAGGCATTCTGAAATTTCAGCTTTTCCCACAGGTGGAAGATAATTCCAGCCGAATAGGTGACGCCGCCGGCCAGCAGAAGCCACAAGGTGGAACCGGGCAGTGCCTGTCCGAGCGATTGAAACACAAGCACACCGCTCCAGCCTATTGCCAGATAAAGCACGATAGCCACACGCCCGAAACGCTCAGGTACAATGAGCTTGAGAGCAACCCCGACCAGAGACGCCCCCCAGACAAGGCTCATCATGATCACTCCACCGGGCGTTCCGCCGATGACAGCAAGGAACGGCGTATAGGAGCCGGCAATGAAAAGGAAAATGGCGGCCTGATCGAGCCGGGCCAGGAAGTTCTTGGCTGGGGTATTCGGCCAAAGGTTGAAAGCGAGGGAGACACCAAGCACGACAACCAGGGTCGCTACATAAACCGCAAGAGCAGGAAAGGCCTCAGGCGCGGTGTGGAGGAGCGCCAGTGCGAGCAGGATGGATCCGGCTGCAATTGCAAAGACCAGTCCCAGAATGTGGACCGCCGCATCAACGACGAGCTCGGCAGTGGAATAGGCGCGGCGCAGGCGCATGCGCAACTTGGTCTGTGATCGAGCAGCTGGCGTCATCATCCGTCCTCCTTGCCAATATGGTGTGGCGCGGATGTGACCAAGACGTTTCCATCCAGATCGCCAGCAGAAAACGTGAAGGGCGACAAAGAATTCTGGTGAACAATCCCTTGCCGGCCTCGGAGCGGCTTGACGCGTAACGCTGCCGTTACTTTAACCGCTGCATGACCCGACGTACCAAGCCTCCTGTTGCCCTCTATTCCGCCCTGGCCGACGCTACGCGATGCCGCATCGTCGAGATTCTGATGGCTGGCCCGATTCCCGTGCACACCCTTGCCGACGCCTTTGCCATCAGCCGCCCGGCCATTTCACGGCATCTGCGCGTGCTCAAGTCCGCCGGATTGGTGGCTGAGGTGAAGAAGGGTCGAGAAAACCTGTATGCCCTCAAACCTACCAGGCTGTCCGGGGCGATAAAATGGCTCAATTCTGTGGCTCAGCGCGAGGCCGAGGCTGACCATGGTCAGGAAGAGCCGCTGCAGCCCGCTAGCGCGGAACGGTCGAAACAGTCCCTCACAACACCATCCCGAGCCAGGCCTCAGGAGAGAAGCCAAAGCAAGACAGGCATCCTCGAAGTAAAGGGCGAGGCGGAAGAGCCTCCACTATTTGCCCCCAAGGTCGAAAAAGCCGCGCGCGACGCCAGGCAGGCGCCAGTTAATCAGATGGGTTTTGATTTCTAGAGCGAAGACTGGGCTGCGGGCAGGGGGGAGATCCTTGGAGCGCTCTCCTGCTGCCGGGCGAATGACTGCGCTACGGCACGCTCGAAATCCCCCGGCGTCCACATGATCTGGGTGGGGGACAATCGGAGTTCGACGGCCCCCAAAGCGGCCCGCGCGCCAAGGGCGATGGGCCGGATAGTCTGTCCGACGATTTGTGACGCCGCCATCGCAGCGCCAATGTCTTTTCGCTGGTCGCCTATGTACCAGATCACATCGTTGTGCCGTAGGTCCCGTCCGATGCCACTTAGTGCCGCCACAATCGAATCGGGCCAGGGCTTTCCGCGTGCGACATCTTCACGGAAGATTGCTGCCTGGAAGTACTTTCGCAGGTCGAACGTCTCGAGAACGTCGTGGCCATAGCCGCGACCGAGCCCATTGCTGACGACCCCGAGCACAACCCCCTCGGTTCGCAATTTTTCCAGGACGCCGCGCATTGTCTCGCACGGTTCAAGCATTTGCTCGACGCTCTTGCGTCGCACCTTGTGAATCACGCGATGGACAAGGAGGCTGGGGGCTCGCCGTGTCTTTGTCATGTTCCGGCGCGCCAGCCGGAAGCGCGCCACCAGACGCCCGGCTCGATGCGAGCAGTCGTCCAGTAATTCCAGCATCTGCAACACACGCGGGTTAATGTGATGCACCAATGTCCCATCGAGATCAAACAACACGATGGTGGGTCGGTTTGCGTCTTCAGCCAGTGGTCTTGCCCCCAGTGGACCATCAAATTGGCCCAATTCGACTCCTCGGACAACCTTTTTCGGGAAATGAATCTGCGGTGTGCAAAACCGACAGCGCGTTGGGCGGGGCAGGGTGATCTGCATGAGCAGAGTGGCGATCCCGACAGGATTCGAACCTGTGACCAACAGCTTAGAAGGCTGCTGCTCTATCCAGCTGAGCTACGGGACCGGCAGGGCCTGTTTAACTCATTTTGCGCGCAAGGCCATACCCCTCGGCAAAAAGCCTCAACTGGCCTCCTGTATCGGTGCATGCGTCGTGCTTTCGCGCACAACAAGTTCCGAGTTGAGCACAATGCGCATCGGGCCACGGCGATGTTCGGCGTCTTCAAGTATGTCGATCAACATCTCGGCTGCCATGCGTCCCAACAGTTCGCGCGGTTGGCGCATGGTGGTTAGCGGTGGCGTGTAGTGCGCTGCAACGCCAAGATCGTCGAACCCCACCATGGAGATGTCGCGCGGACAGATCAGATCGTGCTGGCGCAAGCCGGAAAGAAACCCGATTGCAGATTCGTCGTTGGCAGCGAAAACTGCGCTCGGACGCTCGTTGAGAGACATGAAGTGAGCAGCCGCGGCAAATCCACTTTCCATCTCAAAGTTTCCGCGAAACAACCATTGCTGCTGCACAGGTAGCCCTGCACGGGTCAGCGCGTTCGCGTAGCCGGCAAGCCGGTCGCGGGCCACCACATTGTTCTCGGGTCCGAGAAGATGGGCTATGCGCCGGTGTCCCAGGTCCAGCAGATGCCTGGTGGCCCGCTCTGCAGCCGCCAGATTGTCGGTAAGAACAGTGTGAAAACCTGAATTCGGTATCTCCTCACAAGCAACAACCAGCGGCACGGAATTGGGCGGGCGGGCGAGCGCCTGCAATGTCGCCGGGTCCAGAGAACCATCAAGTAGAAGCAAACCATCTGCCCTGTTGGACAGCATATAGTCCTGCAGTCGTTGGGCTGGCGTCCTGGCCAGAAACAGGTTGGCCACTAGGACGCCGTAGCCGCGATTGGTCGCCTCGCGCTCCACGGCATCCAGGATGGATGAAAAGAACGTGTTGCGGATGTCGGGCAGGGCGACCAGGATGGTTTTTGCTGTCCGTTGACGCAGGGATCGCGCCGCCTGGTTTAAAGTGTAACCGGTTACACGAATGGCCTCTGACACACGGGCGCGGGTGCTTTCGCTCACCCTGTCCGGGCTGGACAGGGCGCGGCTGACGGTGGCCGTCGATACATTAGCAAAACGCGCAACGTCTTGAATAGTCGGCGTTTTCTTCAGTTCTGACATCGCTGGCAGCGCCCCCTCTCGCTGTCAGATATGCAAACGGTCTAAAACGAACTTGACATCTCCGCAAGGCTTGTATGAAACTCCTGAAATCGATTGCACAACCGGTGTTCAATCCGTAGTGCAATCGATTACACACATTCGCGGGCTGTCAATATTGGAACGGCAGTCATGCGTGTGGTGCATCGCTGGAGCGTTAGCTCCTCGTGTTCGTTGGGAGGACAACCTATGAAGAAGTTTGCAGTGGTTGCCGCTATGGCAACCGCTTTCCTCGGTTCCACGTCTGCTTATGCCGTGGATCTGGAAGTAACCCACTGGTGGACCTCGGCTGGTGAAGCTGCGGCCATTGCCGAATTTGCTGAGCTTTTCGAAGAGCAGACCGGCAATAACTGGGTGGATAGTGCTCTGGCTGGTTCGGGCACCGGCGCCAACCCCGTCATCATCAGCCGCATCATCGGCGGTGATCCGATGGGTGCCACGCAGATGAATACCGGCCGCGATGCCGAGGAACTCATCCAGGCCGGCCTGATGCGCGACCTGACCCCGATCGTCGAAGAAATGGGCGGTCTCGACTTCTACGTCGATCAGTCCCTGCTCGAGCCCTGCATGTATGAGGGTGGCATTTACTGTCTGCCGATCAACATCCACTCGTGGGACTGGCTGTGGCTTTCCACCAAGGCCTATGAAGAAATCGGTCAGCCCGTGCCGGCCAACTGGGATGAGTATGTGGCCTCCTGGCCGGCTCTCCAGGAAGCTGGCATCCTGCCGTTCGGTCTTGCCACCGGTTGGCCCTTCTCGGGCGTTCCGGGTGTGCTGATGTCCGGTCTGGGTGGTTCGGACCTCGTCCTCGCCATCAACCGCGACAAGAGCGCTGATGCCGTTCGTGGCGAAGAGTTCCGCAAGGTCGCCGAAGCTCTCGATGATCTGCGCCAGGTGATCTCGCCTGAAATGATGGTCCCGTCCTTCGGTGACGTGGGCAACCAGATCCTGGCTGGTGAAGTTGCCGGTAACATTCACGGTGACTGGCTTGCTGGTGACCTGCAGGTTGCTGGTGGCGTGGCTGGCGAAGACTATGAATGTCTCCCGGCTCTCGGCCTTGGCGATCAGCTGACCGGTGGCGGTGACTCGTTCTACTTCCCGGTTCTTCCTGAAGGTACCGATCCGGCCGTGATCCAGGCTCAGACCGATCTGGCCAAGATTCTGATCTCGCCGGAAGGCCAGCTGAACTTCAACCTGGTCAAGGGCTCCATGCCCATCCGTACCGATATCGATCTGTCGGCCGCCAACCCCTGCATGCAGAAGGCAATCGGCATGCTCGGCAACGGCCTGCTGCCCTCCGGTGACTTTGCTCTCTCCAGCGACACCCAGCAGCAGCTTCAGGACCTCAACACCGAGTTCCTCGACGACGACGGCATCACTGTTGATGACTACATCGAGCGCTACGCCTCGATCATTGAGTCGGCTGACTAATCGTCGGTCAACCGGGATGGGGCTGAGGCCCCATCTTTCAGACGCGGTGGTCGACCTTGATCGACAAGGTCGACCACTTCCTTATGGAGAGAGACGTAATGGCGGACACAGCCGTTCACACCGGGGAGGGTGCGGAGCAAGCTGCTCGGCCTGGCCTCCTGAATAGAATTTTCCTGCACAACCTATCTGGCAAGATAGCGGCTATCCCCATGATGGCGACGGTGCTGATCGTATTTATCGGTTGCACCATCTGGACCATCTATTTTTCCTTCACCAATTCCAGACTCTTGCCGACTGGCAGCTTCGTCGGGTTCGATCAGTACGAACGGCTATTCTCGACCTCGCGCTGGAACGTGTCGGTGACCAATCTGGTCACCTATGGTGTGTTCTCTCTCGTCTTCACCCTGGGCCTCGGGTTTCTGCTGGCGGTCCTGATGGATCAGAAGATCCGCTTCGAAAGCGCCTTCCGCACCATCATGCTCTATCCCTTCGCGCTCTCGTTTATTGTGACGGGGCTGGTCTGGCAGTGGATCATGAACCCCACGCTCGGTCTGCAAGGCACAATGCGCAATCTGGGCTGGGAGAGCTTCACATTCGACTGGATCGCCAATCCGCGCATGGTGCTTTTCGCGCTGCTGATCGCGGGCCTTTGGCAGGGCGTGGGCTTCTGCATGGTGCTCATGCTGGCCGGTTTGCGCGGTGTCGACGAAGAAATCTGGAAGGCCGCACGCGTTGATGGCATTCCGACCTGGCGCACCTACATCTCGGTCGTGCTACCCATGATGCGCGGCGTTCTCGTCACCGCGGTGGTTCTGATCGGATCGGGCATTGTTCGCCTGTATGACCTTGTCGTGGCACTGACCAACGGCGGACCGGGTATCTCCTCGGAAGTGCCGGCGAAATACGTGTACAATTACATGTTCTCGGGCGGCAATATCGGCCAGGGGCTGGCCGCAGCGACAATGATGCTGCTGACAGTTCTGATCATCATGGTCCCCTGGGCCTATCTTGAATTCGGTGGAAAAGGGCGCCGCTGATGAGCCAGACCGCTACAATGTCCGGCTCCGAGCCGACCACAACTTCCATTGCTGGTGTCGAACCGCGCGGGCCCAGGCCCAAGCCGTTCTTCACGCCCAAGAAGATCATGCTCTATGCGACGCTGGTCTTCTTCAGCCTCTACTTCCTGTTCCCGCTCTATGTGATGCTGGTGACGTCCTTCAAGACGATGCCGGAAATCCGGTTCGGCAACATCTTTGCCTTCCCCGGGCAGATCAATTTCGATGCCTGGGTCAAGGCCTGGACCAGTGCATGTACCGGTCTGACATGTGAAGGCCTTTCACCTGGATTCTGGAATTCGGTGAAGATCACCATCCCCTCTACGATCGTGTCGATCTTCATCGCGGCGGTTAACGGCTACGCCTTGGTGAACTGGCGGTTCAAGGGCTCGGAAATCTTCTTTTCCATCCTGATTTTCGGCTCCTTCATCCCCTATCAGGTGTTCCTCTATCCCTTGGTGATGATTACCCGCGAGCTGGGCATTTTCGGTACGCTGCAGGCCGTCATTATCGTGCACACCATCTTCGGCATGCCGATCCTGACACTGCTGTTCCGCAATTACTTTGCCTCGTTGCCGGTGGAGCTGTTCAAGGCTGCCCGCGTCGACGGTGCAGGGTTCTGGCGGATATTCTTCGAGATCATGCTGCCCATGTCGCTGCCGATCTTCGTGGTGGCGCTGATCCTGCAGGTCACCGGTATCTGGAACGACTTCCTGTTCGGTGTGGTTTTCGCGGGCACGCAGAACCTGCCTATGACTGTGCAGCTCAACAACATCGTCAATTCTGCTCAGGGTACGCCCGAATACAACGTCAACATGGCCGCAACCGTGCTGACAGGGCTCGTGCCGCTGATCATCTATTTCGTGTCCGGTAAGCTGTTCGTACGCGGCGTTGCCGCAGGCGCCGTGAAGGGTTAATTTCCTATGCAAACCAGTGTTTCCATCAAAGATCTCTCGCTCAACTTTGGCAACGTCAAAGTCCTCGAACATCTTGATCTCGACATCGCACAGGGCGAGTTCATCGTGCTGCTCGGGCCCTCCGGCTGCGGCAAGTCCACGCTGCTCAACTGCATTGCCGGACTTCTGGACGTGTCGGACGGACAGATTTTTATCAATGGCAAGAACGTCACTTGGGAAGAGCCCAAGGATCGCGGCATCGGCATGGTGTTCCAGTCCTATGCGCTCTACCCGCAGATGTCGGTTGAGAAGAATCTCAGCTTTGGCCTGCGCGTTGCCGGCATGCCCAAGGCGGAGATCGATCAGCGCGTAAAGCGTGCCGCCGAAATCCTGCAGATTGAGCCCCTCTTGCAGCGCAAGCCGGCCAATCTTTCGGGTGGCCAGCGTCAGCGTGTCGCCATCGGTCGCGCCCTGGTGCGCGATGTGGACGTCTTCCTGTTTGACGAGCCGCTGTCCAACCTCGACGCCAAGCTGCGCTCAGACCTGCGCGTCGAGATCAAGCGCCTTCACCAGCGTCTCAAGAACACCATGATCTACGTGACCCACGATCAGATCGAGGCCCTGACACTGGCGGACCGCATCGCCATCATGAAGAACGGCGTTATCCAGCAGTTGGCTGATCCGCACACGATCTACAACAAGCCGGTAAACCTGTATGTGGCAGGGTTCATCGGGTCGCCTTCGATGAACTTCATCGAAGGAACCGTAAACGGTGGCACGTTCACTGCCCAGGATGGTACCGCGATACCGGTTGGCGCCTATGAATACGCCGCCGCTGCGCCGGCTGGTGCGACCAAGGCTGTGCTCGGCGTTCGTCCCGAGCATGTCTTTGTCGGCGAGGCCGCGGCAGATATGCCCTTTAAGGCCGAAGTTGAAATCGAAATCGTCGAGCCGATGGGGTCCGAAACCCTGGCCTGGACCAAGGTCGCCGGCGTGCCGGTCACGTTCCGCTGCAGCAGCGATATCGACATCAAGGACGGCGACAAGGTCACTATCGGTTTCGATATTGCACGCGGTTCCCTGTTCGACGCGGGTTCTGAGGCCCGCCTCTAGCACCTGTTTATCAAGACTGCGGTGGCGCCCACATGGCGCCACCCGACCGCCGGTTCGGCATCCATTTTTACTTTTCTGGTGATCGATCTGTCTGGCCGCGGCGACGACAGCCTGGAAGCTGGCTATCTCCCGTTCTGACGCGACACCGTCTCTCAAATATCTCTGACGAGGCCACTCATGGACTTTTCATATCAGCTTTATAGCGCCCGCAACGAAGCGTCCCTGGACGACACGCTCAAGACCTTGTCCGGTCTGGGCTACACCCAGGTTGAAGGCTGGGGCGGCCAATTTGCCGATCCCGCAGCGCTCGCCCAGAGCCTGAAAAGTGCGGGCCTGACCATGCCGACGGCTCATATGGGCTATGGCCAGTTGGAGGATACCGACGCCGCGCTCAAGATCGTCGACACCGTCGGCATCCAGACCGTCTATTGCCCGGCTCCGCCTTCTGAGGCTTTCCGCACCGGCGGTGGCGACTGGCAGGGATTCGCCGAGGGCCTCGCCAGGATCGCCGCGGCCTTCAAGGCGGCTGGCAAGGGCTTTGGTTACCACAATCACCACTGGGAATTCGGCAAGGACGCCAACGGCAAGACGCCGATCGAGCTGATCCTCGAGGCTTCGCCCGATACGCAGTGGGAAATGGACCTGGCCTGGGTCGTCCGCGCCAATGAAGATCCGATCTTCTGGATGGACAAGCTGGGCAGCCGCATCACCGCGGTCCACGTCAAGGACATTGCCCCTGCCGGTGAAAAGACCGATGAAGATGGCTGGGCAGATGTGGGCACCGGTACCCTGGACTGGCCGAATTACATCAAGGAAATCAAGGCCAAGACCAAGGCCCGCTATTTTGTGGCCGAGCATGACAAGCCGAGCGATGCCATTCGCTTTGCGCGCAATGCCGCTGCCGCCCTCAAGGGCTACGGAGTCTGACAATGGCAAAGACCTTTGGCGTCGGCATCATGGGTGCCGGCAACATCTCCGCCGCCTATCTCCGCCTCGCGCCCCTGTTCAAGGGTCTCGACGTGCGTGCCGTGGCCGATATTCGCCCGGAGGCGGCAAAGCTGCGCGCAGACGAGTTCGGCGTTGCCGCTCAGACTCCCGATGAGCTGCTCAAGAACAGCGAACTGGATGTCATCGTCAATCTGACGATCCCTTCGACGCACTATCAGGTGTCCATGGACATCGTCTCGGCCGGCAAGCATTCCTATTCGGAAAAGCCCTTCGTCCTGACCGTTGAAGAAGGTCTGGCCCTCAAGAAGGCCGCCGATGAGCGGGGCCTCAAGGTCGGATCGGCGCCCGATACATTCCTTGGCGGTGCGCACCAGCAGGCGCGCGAGATCATCGATAGCGGCAAGCTCGGCAAGATCATGAGCGGCACGACGCACGTGATGAGCCGTGGCATGGAGCACTGGCATCCCAATCCGGACTTCTTCTTCCAGCCCGGTGGCGGCCCCATCCTCGACCTCGGTCCGTACTACATCACCGACCTGGTGCATTTGCTGGGACCCGTGAAGAAGCTTTCAGCCTTCACCAATATGGCGCGCGCTGAGCGTGTAGTGACTGCCGACGGCCCGAACAAGGGCAGCATCATCAAGGTCGGCACCCCGACCACGATCCACGGCATTCTTGAGTTCCACAATGGTGCCGTCGTCACGATCGGCGCCAGCTGGGACGTGGCGGCCCATGGCCACCACAATATCGAGCTCTATGGCACGGACGGCTCCATCTTCGTGCCGGATCCGAACTTCTTCGGAGGCGACCTGGTCACCACGGGCATCGAGGGCACCCGCACTCCGGTCGAGCCGTGGGACCATCCCTTCGGCAAGCCCAACCAGGATCTCGAAAAGGCGACGCCGCGCGCCAACTATCGTTGCGCCGGCCTGGCAGACATGATGCAATCCATAGAGACTGGCGAGACCGCGCGCTGCGGCCTCGACGTTGCCCTGCATGTCGTGGAGGTCATGACGGGCCTGCTTGAGGCCGGTGAGACCGGAAAGGTGTTGACGCTGACGACCACTTGCGAGCGGCCACGGGCACTCGGCATTGCCGACGCACGGGCCTTGCTGCGAGCTTGATGAACGTGCCTCATTGACAGGCTCGCAGTGCCGGTCAAGATTAGCGCCTAACATGTCAGGGCGGCGAGAAATCGCCGCCCGTCATACATGCGGGGTCGACAACCCGCTGAGACAAAGGGACTGACCCCGTGCATGCGGCTTGCGGGGCAACAAGAGGAGAAACCACATGGCAACCACCATCAAGGGCCCGGCGATATTCCTGGCTCAGTTCGCGGGTGACACTGCGCCCTTCGACACGCTCGACAATATCTGCAAGTGGGCGGCCGATCTGGGCTACAAGGGCGTGCAGATCCCCAGCTGGGTTTCCAGCTTCATCGACCTCGAGAAAGCCGCAAATTCAAAGACCTACGCCGACGAGATCAAGGGCGTCGTCAACAGCCACGGGCTCGAAATAACCGAGCTGTCGACCCATCTGCAGGGCCAGCTTGTCGCGGTGCACCCGGCCTATGACACGGCCTTTGACGGCTTCGCGCCCGCCAGCGTCCACGGCAATCCGAAGGCCCGCCAGGAATGGGCCGTCCAGACCATGCTGCACGCGGCCAAGGCCTCTCAGAACCTTGGGTTGACCGGCCACGCCACCTTCTCCGGCGCTCTGGCTTGGCCCTATGTCTATCCCTGGCCACAGCGCCCCGCAGGCCTGGTCGAGGAAGCCTTTGATGAGCTGGCCCGCCGCTGGACGCCGATCCTGAATGCCTTTGACGAAGCCGGTGTCGATGTCTGCTACGAAATCCACCCCGGCGAAGACCTGCACGATGGCGTTTCCTACGAGATGTTCCTTGAGCGCGTGAACAACCATCCCCGCGCCAATCTCCTCTACGATCCGAGCCACTTCGTGCTGCAGCAGCTCGATTACCTGGACTACATCGACATCTACAAGGATCGCATCAAGGCCTTCCACGTAAAGGATGCCGAATTCAACCCGACTGGCCGGCAGGGCGTTTATGGCGGCTTCCAGTCGTGGGTGAACCGGGCAGGGCGCTTCCGCTCGATCGGCGATGGCCAGGTCGATTTCCCGGCGATCTTTGCCAAGATGGCGGCCAATGATTTCAAGGGCTGGGCTGTGCTCGAATGGGAATGCGCCCTCAAGCATCCTGAGGACGGGGCACGCGAAGGTGCCGAACTCATCCAGAGCTATATCATCCGCGTCACTGAAAAGGCCTTCGATGATTTCGCCAGCGGCGGAACCGACAAGGCGGCCAATCGCAAGATGCTGGGCTTGAGCTAAGATCACTCCCGCTTTGGCGAGAATGAGCCTCTCAACGCGAACAGTCTGCTAACGACAAGGACACGCAAAATGGCCGAAAACGGCGCAAAACCCATTCGTCTTGGCATGGTCGGCGGCGGCACAGGCGCCTTTATCGGCTATGTCCACCGCATCGCTTCACGCATTGATGGCGACTTTGAACTGGTGGCCGGCGCGCTGTCGTCGCGCCCCGAAGTGGCCATGGAATCCGGGAAAAACCTCGGTCTCGCCGAGGACCGGATCTACACCTCCTACGAGGAGATGGCCAAGGCCGAAGCGGCGCGGCCCGACGGAATCCAGGCCGTATCTATCGTCACGCCGAACCATATGCACTTCGGACCCACCAAGGCATTTCTCGAAGCCGGCATCCATGTCATCTGCGACAAGCCGATCACCTCAAGCCTGGATGACGCTCGCAAGCTATTGGAAATAAAGCCGAACAACGGCGCCAAATTCCTGCTGACCCACAATTACACGGGCTACCCGCTGATCCGACAGGCGCGCGAGCTGGTCGCGTCAGGCGCCTTGGGCAACATCCGCGTCGTTCAGGCCGAGTACGCCCAGGACTGGCTCACCGAAGCCGCGGATGAAGACAACAAGCAGGCTGCCTGGCGCACCGACCCCGCGCGGTCCGGTGCCGGCGGCGCCATTGGCGACATCGGCACTCACGCTTACAATCTGCTTCGCTTCGTCACCGGTCTCAGGACCGAGGCCGTCGCGGCCGATCTGACCGCCTTCGTGCCAGGCCGCCAGCTCGACGACAACGTCCACATCATGCTGCGCTTTGAAGGCGGAGCCAAGGGCATGCTATGGGCCAGCCAGGTTGCCGTGGGCAAGGAAAACGGCCTTCAACTGCGCGTCTATGGCGACAAGGGCGGCCTCGAATGGAGCCAGGAAAACCCGAACTACATGTGGTTCACCGAGTTCGGGAAGCCGCGCCAGCTGATCACTCGGGGAGGCTCGATTTCGGTACCGCCGGCCGCCTCGATGAACGTTCGCATCCCTGCGGGCCATCCCGAAGGCTACCTCGAAGCCTTCGCCACGCTCTACAGCCAGTTTGCTTCTGTCATTCGTGGCGACGGTGCCGAATTTGAAAAACTTCTGCCGACAATGGCTGACGGTATCGAAGGCATGCAGTTCATCACTGCCTCGGTGAAGTCCAGCCAGAACGACAGCAAGTGGATACGGTTTTCAGACGTCTAGTCACGCGAGCTGAGCTTTGAAAGCAAGCCGGGGGCGATGCCTCCGGCTTTCTTATTGCAGCCGCCTGGTCTCATAACCCTGGTCTTCAAGCATGAGCACGACGCTGGTTTGGCCGGCCAGATGGGCGGCCCCGACAACCAGTAGGGCCTCCTCACTGCGCGCGAGCATTGCTTTGATCTGCTCGACCCAGTCCTCATTCCGACGGTCGATCAAGCGTTCAACCATGCCCTGGTCATAGCCACCCATCTGGGCTGTAAATATCGCGCCCAACTGCTCGGGCTGTCCATCAGCCCAGGCCCGGACCATCTGGTCGATGTCTGTCTCCATGATGTCCAGCGTATCCAGGGTGGCGACCAGCATGGCGATCTGCTCCGCCTCATCCCCACTGGCCAGGAAGCCGAGTTGCTGTTCCGGCGTTTCAAGGAATCCGACGCGTTCGGCCGAGATTTCCGTTGCCAGAACGGCCTCGACGCCGAGTGTGGTGTCATAGCCCGACTCCAGCAATGGCCCAGTCGAGAGGGTTGTGGCGGCCATCCAGGGTTTCATGGTCAGCTGCGTGGCCATCGGGATTCCATAGTCGGCCGCCGCTTCCCGAAGCCGGGAAGTGAGCTCCGCGCCGATGATATCGCTGAGCAGCCTGCCGTCGCGATTGAACCCCATATCAAAGGTCAGAGGCATGACCGCCATCTGCGCCTCCACGCTGACATCGGTTTCGAAATAGACCCGCTCGGCCTTGGAAATGATCTTGTCCAGTACCGGACCGCGCCAATCCACGCCGATGCGCAGCAGATGTACCGAACCGAATAGCCAGACCGAGCTGTCCTCGTCGTTAACCTGCCACAGGGCGGGCGCGGCACTGGCTGTCTGTGCAGATAGCAGTAGCAGAGATGGCAAAACGGCCAGCAGGCGGAAGGGCATCGTTGCTCCCAAAGACGCGAAGGTTCCGCAATGCTATCGCCAAAAAAACAAGCGCCGCAATCTCTTGCGGCGCAAATGAGAATCAATTCGTGAAGACTGGCGCTTCAGTGCGTCCAGGGCGTCTTGCGGTCGGATCGGAAATTGTCCGGGTAGCTCACGCGCTTGGGCGTTGGCTCGTGTACAGGCTGCACCGAATAAGGGATGCCGTTACGCTTTGCGTAGGCTTCCGCCTCTTCTAGAGTTTCGAAGGACAAGCGAACCTGCTGGTTCATGTCGGAACTGGTCGTATAGCCCATCAGCGGATCAATGCTGCGCGGCGTCGTTGATTCGTGGACCAGTACCCATTGCTTGGTTTTGCCCTTGCCGGACTGCATGGCATTGCGGGCGGGGCGATAGATACGGGCGGTCATGCAAAGTCCTCAACACGATGCGGGCGAATGGTCGGAGTACAAAGATTCGAACTTTGGACCCCCGGTTCCCAAAACCGGTGCTCTACCAGGCTGAGCTACACTCCGACATCGCGACTTTCCGATATCGTGTTCCGGATCAAAGGGCAAGGGCACTTGGAACTGAACAGCCAAGCTTGACGAAACACGGCGGCAAGGGGACAAGTCGGCCATGTTCGATCTTCACAAGCCTTGGCCACTCGGCCTTGATCGCAAGACCTGGCCGCTCTTTCTGGTCGGCATACTCCTGGTGTTGGCCATTCTGGCCAGCTTGGATGTGCTCGCCTCTCGTGGCAGCATCGAATGGCCCGATCAGTGGCGCGCTCCGTTCTTCTTCATCACGGATTACGGCTTGTCCGACTGGATTCTAATTCCCAGTCTGGTCTTGGTGATATTGCTGCGGCTTGCCATGTTCCCGTTGCGCGGGGTGTGGCGTTCCGCGAGCGGCGAACTTGCCCTGGTCTCGGCCTTTGTCTTTCTTGGTGTCGGCGTTCCAGGTCTCATTACGACAGTGCTCAAGCGCCTGATCGGTCGGAGCAGGCCAGATGAATTCGATAACGTCGGCGCTTTCGGGTTTCAGAATTTTGTAAACGACTGGACCTTCCAGAGTTTCCCCAGCGGACATTCGACCACGGCTATTGCGACCGCGTTTGTCGTTGGCTTCCTTTATCCACCTCTGTTTGTCGTCTTCTTCAGTCTCGGCGTGGTGGTGGCACTGTCTCGCGTGCCGGTGGGAGCTCATTATCCCACCGATGTCTTTGCAGGCATGATTGTTGGCATGCTGGGGGCATATCTGGTTCGAAACGTCTTCGCCCGCAAAGGGTGGCTATTCGTCCAGGCGCCGGACGCGAGGATCAGATTGAAACCGCTTGATGGGTTGCGCCAGCTGATTCAGCGCGCGCGGGCATAGCGCGCCAGGCCATCGCGCAAATCGGCTTTAAGGTCTTCTACGCCTTCCAGCCCGACATGCAGGCGGAACAGGTTTCCTGGCTCGCCCCAGGGCACGATTGTTCTGGCCTTGGTGATTTTCACTGGCAGGCAAAGGCTCTCATAGCCACCCCAGGAATATCCCATGGAAAAGACCTGCATGTGATCGACAAAGGCGGCAACCGCCGCCCTGGGCGCGGGTTTCAGCACGAAACCGAAGAGACTTCCCGAACCGGTGAAGTCGCGCTTCCAAAGGGCATGGTCCGGATGGGAGGGCAGGGCAGGGTGTAGTACCTTTTCCACTTCATCCTGTGTTTCGAGCCAATTGGCGATCTCAAGCGCGCGATCCTGATGCTCTTTCATCCGAATGGCGAGTGTTCGCAAGCCTCGAGCGACCTGGAACGCCTCGTCGCCAGACGTGAAGAATCCCAGCAGTGTCCGTACCCGCTCCACGTCGTCCCAAGCCTCCTCGGTGGTCGATATGGTGCCGGCAAAGGCATCGGAATGACCCACAAACATCTTGGTGGCAGCGTGCACCACTATGTCGGCCCCCAGAGAAAGCGGACGAAGATAGAGTGGGCTTGCCCAGCTATTGTCTACGATCAGCCGAGCGCCACCGGCATGTGCGGCGGTCGCCAAGGCGGGAATGTCCTGGATTTCAAATGTCAGGGAACCAGGGCTCTCAGCAAGGACCGCACGCGTGTTTGGTTGCATCAGTGCGGTTAGACCTGCACCGATGCGCGGATCATAAAAACGGACGCTGACGCCCATGCGCTCCAGGAAGCCGTCAGCAAACTTTCGGCCCGGTTCATAGGCACTGTCGGTAATCAGCACATCATCGCCGGACTTGAGACAAGCCATCAGCGCAACAGTAATTGCCGCCAGGCCCGAGGGGACCAGCTTGGTCCGATAGGCGCCTTCGAGTTCGGTCACGACGCGCTCCACCGATTCGGTCGTTGGATTGCCGGCCCGGCCGTATAGATAGGCCTGGGACTGTGCTTCGAGATCGGCCAGGGTTTTGAACAGGACCGTGGAGCCTCGATATACCGGGGTGTTCACGAAGCCGAACTGGTTGTCCGGATTCCGTCCAGCATGGGTCAGTACGGTTTCGATAGAGGGCTTGTCGGCTTGCCTCGACGTTTCTTCGGTCATGATTCGGTTGTGCTCAAAAACGGTTCACGTCGCGCGTCTGGCTAAAAAAGAGACAGAGTTGCTGCCTCAACATGCCATCCGCCCTTGACGTTAGGAACAATAGAAGGTTGCATGCATATCAGCATCCAAACCGCGTACAAAGCGGTGGTGCTCTCGGGGCCGCGGGAAAATAGGTCGGCCCCGAAAACACAGGGTCAGGAAACAAAAGGCAAAAATGCAAATGCAAAAAGCGCTCGTATCGATCGCAATCGCGGCCTCTCTGGGTCTCGGTGCGACGGCCGCTCAGGCCGCAACTCTCGATGACGTGAAGGCCAAGGGTTATATCCAGTGCGGTGTCACTGGTGGTGTGCCAGGCTTCTCGGCCCCCGATGCCAACAACAACTGGACTGGTCTCGAGGTAGACTTCTGCCGTGCAGTGGCCGCCGCCGTCTTTGATGATGCGGATGCCGTTCGCTACACCCCGCTCACCTCGCAGGAGCGCTTTGCCGCTCTGTCCGCTGGTGAAATCGACATTCTTTCGCGTACCACCACCTGGACCATGAGCCGCGACACCGATCTCGGCATCATGTTCGCTGGCGTCATGTACTATGACGGTCAGGGCTTCATGGTCCGCAAGTCCGATGGCATCTCGTCGGCCCTGGACCTGTCGGGTGCGGCCATCTGTATCGAGTCCGGTACCACCACCGAACTCAACGCGGCCGACTATTTCGAAACCAACGGCATGGACTACTCGCCCGTCGTCTTCACCGACCAGGACGAAGTGGTGAAGGCCTTCGAAGATGGCCGTTGCGACGTGTACACCACGGACTCCTCGGCCCTGGCTGCTGAACGTTCTAAGTTTGGCAATCCGGATGACTACGCAATTCTGCCGGAAATCATCTCCAAGGAGCCGCTTGGCCCGTCCGTTCGCCAGGGTGATGAGCAGTGGTTCTACATCAACCGCTGGACATACTACGCGCTGCTCGAAGCTGAAGAGCTGGGCGTGACATCGGCCAATGTCGATGAAATGCTCGGCTCCGACAATCCGGCCGTCAAGCGCCTCCTGGGCGTCGAGGGTGATTTCGGCACCCCGATCGGTCTGACGGCCGACTGGGCCTACCGCATCATCAAGCATGTCGGTAACTACGGCGAATCCTATGCCAAGCATGTTGGTCCTGAGACCGACATTGGCCTGGAGCGTGGCCTGAACGCTCTGTGGACCGATGGCGGTCTGCAGTACTCCATGCCCATCCGCTAAGGCGAAAACAGTTCTGGCGCCCTCTCGGGGGCGCCAGTTCGTCGTGGGCAGATGCGACGCTTGGAATTCAATCGGGGGAAACCCGATCGCTGGGGCGGTCGGGCTTTGGCGAGTCGTCCCTGGAATTGTCCATGCCGTCGCCACGCTGCCCCTGATAAGGGGACCCTCGCCTGATGGCCGTCCAGGACAATTTTGCGGAACCACCGCGTACAGCTTTCTATAATGATCCGGTAATTCGAGGCATCATCTACCAGGTGGTCGTGGCCGCCCTCGTAGTCGCCTTCTTGACGTGGATCATCATAAACACCGCCCAAAATCTCGCTGCGCAGAACAAGTCGACTGGCTTCGGCTTCCTGTTCGAGACCTCCGGCTTCGGGATCAGTTTCACGCTTATCCCATTTGACCGTTCGTCCTATTATTGGCAGGCCTTCGTCGTTGGACTGCTGAATACCCTTCTGGTCGCGGTCATTGGCATTGTCTTTGCCACCATGCTCGGCTTTGTGCTCGGCATTGCGCGCCTCTCTTCAAACTGGCTGATCGCCCGTTTTGCGACAGTCTATGTCGAAGTCATCCGCAACATTCCGCTGCTGCTGCAGCTCTTCTTCTGGTACTTCGCCGTTCTCAAGGCGATGCCTGCAGTTCAGCAGTCGTTCGAATTGCCGCTCAGCATTTTCGTCAATCAGCGTGGCATTATTGTTCCACGGCCACTCCCGGATGCCGAAATATTCTGGGTGGTGGTTGCTGCACTGGCAGCCCTTGCCGGCGCCATTGCCCTCATCGTCTGGGCCACGCGTGTCCGGACCAAGACCGGTCACTATCCCGTTCTGGTCGCTCAGGGCTCCCGTGTCGCCGGCCTGATCGTAACCTTTGCCGTCGGCTATCTCGCGGTGAGCCTGCTGGGTACGGTCGTCCCCGCGCTATCTCTCGGTCCGGTCTTTCCGCTGATTGGTGGGTTGGTCCTGGCGGGGCTGAGCCTGACCCCCTATGGCCTCTATGGCCGCGTCTTCATTGGCTTTGCTCTTGGTTGGGCAATCGCCAACTTCCTGCTCGGCGGCATGTTCTCCTGGCTCCCCCAGGGTGTGATCGTCGTCGGCGCCGCCCTGGTTGCCGTAGGCGTCGCCTGGACCTTGCTGTCGGCGGACCGCCGCCCGGCGGCAACCGAAGGGAAGTTTCCGCTGGCTTTGCCCGTTCTCATCGTGATCGCCGTGCCGGCCCTGGTCTATTGGTTGACCGGCGCCAGCCTGGCCTTTGAGGTCCCGGTGCTGGGTCGCTTCAACTTCGCCGGTGGCTTGCAGCTGGTGCCGGAAATGGTGGCCCTGGTTTTGGGGCTCACCATCTACACCGCGGCTTTCATCGCCGAGAACGTCCGCAGCGGCATTCAGGCCGTTAGCAAGGGACAGACTGAAGCGGCATCATCACTTGGCCTGCGTGAAGGGGACCGGCTGCGGCTGGTTGTCGTTCCACAGGCCATGCGCGTGATCATCCCTCCACTGACGAGCCAATATCTCAATCTGACCAAGAACTCGTCTCTGGGTGCCGCAATCGGTTATCCCGAACTGGTCAATGTGTTCATGGGCACCACGCTCAATCAGACGGGCAAGGCCATCGAGGTGATTGCGATCACCATGCTGGTCTATCTGACCTTGTCACTGACAACGTCGGCCTTCATGAACTGGTACAATGCGCGCGTTGCGCTCGTGGAACGCTAGGAGGTCCACCATGTCATTCTCCTTCGTTCGCGAGCAAATGGTTGAACCGGCCCCCGCGCCGGTCAATACCGCCGGCCCAATTGCCTGGGCCCGCCGCAACCTCTTCGCCACACCCAGCGACAGTCTTTTGACGATCCTGGCAATCGTGTTGCTGATCTGGGCCATTCCGCCCATCTACAACTTTGTCTTCCCCAATTTCCTTGGGGGAGATGCTGTGCCGCCGGGCGGCACAGTGGAGGAGTGCCGGGTCGAGACGGCCGGCGCATGCTGGGCCTACATCTCTGCCCGCATGAGCTTCTTCATCTACGGCTTCTATCCGGCAGAAGAGTACTGGCGACCCAACCTGGTTTTCGCCCTCGGAGCTCTGCTGATCATACCGCTGGCCATTCCGCGGGTTCCGTTCAAGCGGACCAATGCGATCCTCTTCTTCGTGGTCTATCCGGTGATCTGCTTCTACCTGCTCAACGGCGGTGTTCTGGGCATGCGCCCGGTACCGACCGAGCAGTGGGGTGGTCTTCTGGTCACCCTGATCATCTCGCTGGTCGGTATCATCTGTTCGATCCCCATTGGCATTCTGCTGGCTCTGGGACGGCAGTCCAAACTGCCGATCATCAAGACGCTGTGCATCATGTTCATCGAACTGTGGCGCGCCGTGCCTCTGATCACCGTGCTGTTCATGGCCTCGGTCATGCTGCCTCTGTTCATGCCGCAGGGCACGACCGTCGACAAACTGCTGCGAGCTTTGGTGGGTGTTACGCTCTTCTCGTCCGCCTATCTGGCCGAGGTGGTGCGTGGCGGTCTTCAGGCCCTTCCGAGAGGTCAGTACGAGGCCGCCTCGTCGCTGGGCCTGAGCTACTGGAAATCCATGTGGTTCATCATCCTGCCGCAGGCGCTCAAGCATGTCATTCCCGGCATCGTCAACAGCTTCATCGCGCTGTTCAAGGACACCTCGCTGGTGTCGATCGTCGGCATCTTCGACTTGCTGAACACCGTACAGGCAGCCAGTTCCGACATCGAATGGTCATCTCCAACCCAGGCAATTACCGGCTATCTTTTTGCCGGCTTGGTTTTCTGGGTCTTCTGTTTCGCCATGTCCCGTTACTCCATCTGGATGGAGCGGCGTTTGGACACCGGGCATAAAGGGTAACGTCAATGAGCGACATTTCCTCCAACAGCGCCGAAGAGCGTTCCGCCAGCACCAGCCAGATGACGGTGTCCGACACCGAAGTCGCCATCGATGTGGTCGGCATGCACAAATGGTATGGCGATTTCCACGTGCTACGCGATATTGACCTCAAGGTCATGCGTGGTGAACGTATCGTCATCGCCGGTCCCTCGGGCTCAGGCAAGTCGACCCTGATCCGGTGCATGAACCGTCTCGAAGAGCATCAGCAGGGGCAGATTATCGTCAATGGCGTCGAACTGACTGCTGACCTCAAGCGCATCGACGAGGTGCGCCGTGAAGTGGGCATGGTGTTCCAGCACTTCAATCTGTTCCCGCACCTGACGATCCTGCAGAACCTGACCTTGGCCCCGATCTGGGTCCGCGGCATCCCGCAGGCCGAAGCGGAGGCTACGGCCATGCACTACCTAGAGCGGGTCAAGATCCCCGAGCAGGCCAACAAGTATCCGGGCCAGCTCTCGGGTGGTCAGCAACAGCGTGTGGCTATTGCCCGCTCGCTCTGCATGCAGCCCAAGATCATGCTGTTCGATGAACCGACATCAGCGCTCGATCCTGAAATGGTCAAGGAAGTGCTCGAGGTCATGATCAGCCTGGCGCAGGAAGGCATGACCATGATCTGTGTGACCCATGAAATGGGGTTTGCCCGCCAGGTTGCCAACCGGGTGATCTTCATGGATCAGGGTCAGATCATCGAGCAGAACGATCCGGAGAACTTCTTCTCCAATCCGCAGCATGAGCGCACCAAGCTGTTCCTGAGCCAGATCCTGCACTAGGCCGGGCTGCGATAGAACTAAAAAGCGGGGGGTCAGGCCGGACTGCGGCTTGACCCCCTAACCGTGCCGTCCAATATGTGCCAGGGGAAGCGGAAGGCCGGGCCTGGTGATCAAGCTGTTCAAGCCATTGCTGATTTTTGGCGCTATGGCGTTGTCGATGGCTGCAGCTGCACTGCCTTCCTACGGCCAGACGCTGGATGAAGTTCGCGCCCGCGGTTTCCTGATTTGCGGCTCCAGCAACCCACTTGCGGGCTTTTCCCAGCAGGACATCGATGGCCGCTGGTCCGGTTTCGATGTCGACTTGTGCCGGGCCCTGGCAGCGGCAATATTCGGAAATCCCGATCTGATTGAGTTCCGCTCCTATCGAGGCGAAGCTCGCTTCGCGCCGCTTGAGACAGGGGCGGTGGATGTGTTCATGCGCAATGGCGCCTGGACCATGGGGCGGGATATCCGCTATGGCGCCCGCTACGTTGCGCCTGCCTTCTTTGACGGACAAGGATTTCTGGTGCCCAGCGCAATGGGTGTTGTCTCTGCCTATGAGTTGGACGACATCAGTATCTGCGTCGCCGACAGCTATGGCGAGGTGGAAGCACTTGACGAGTTTTTCTTCCTCAACCAGACAAGCTATCGGGCCGTTGCCTATGAGGAAATCGCCGATCTGGCGACGGCCTATCGCAGCGGGCTGTGCCAGGCCATATCTGCGTCAGGCCGGCAATTGCAGGCCATTCGCCGCGAACTGCCCGAGCCGGCGCAACATCGTGTGCTGCCGGAGCGGATTTCCAAGGAAGTTCTGGGGCCCGTTGTCCGCGATCAGGACGACCAGTGGTTCCAGATTGTCCGCTGGACCATATTCGCCCTGATTCAGGCGGAAGAGGTTGGCGTCACCAGCCTTAATATCGATTCACTCTCGGCCGCCCGTACTCCCGCCGTGCGTCGGGTATTGGGCGTCGAAGGCGATTTTGGCGCTGCTTTGGATTTGAGGCCGACCTTCATGGCCGATGCCATTCGGGCCGTGGGCAACTACTCTGAACTCTATGATCGGCATTTCGGGCCGCAGACCGGTGCCGCCATGCTGCGCGGCCAAAACGCACTCTGGGCCAATGGCGGTCTGCTCTATGCGCCGCCGATACGCTGAGGCTTGGCGATCAGGCAAATAGCAGGCTGACCCGTCGGTTCTGCTTGCCTTTTTTCTCGATCTTACCCAGCCTCACCTTGCCGATTTCGGCGGTTCCCATCACATGCGTTCCGCCGCAAGGCTGCAGGTCCACGTCACCAATCCGCACCAGCCTGACCTTGCCTTGTCCCATGGGCGGCCTGACCTTCATTGTCTTGACCAGATCTGCCTTGGCTTCCATCTCTTCGTCGGTGATCCACTCCGTACTGACTGGGTGGTCCGCATCGATCATGGCGTTCAGTTGCGCCTCAAGTGCCGTTAGGTCGTCCGGCACCTCTGGCATGTCGAAGTCCAGCCGGCCCTTGTCTTCGCCTATCGAGCCCCCTGTCACGGGAAACGGAAAGACAACTGACAACAGATGCAGCGCCGTATGCATTCGCATCAGGCGATGCCGCCGGTCCCAATTGATCTCTGCCACCAGCATTTCGCCAGGTTGGGGCAGGGCAGCACCGTCAATCGGCATGTGCACTATTTGAGTTTTGTCGCCCTCGGGGTGAATGGCCGTTGCCACACCGATCCGGCTTCCATCTTGCCTGATGAAGTGGCCATTGTCGCCCGGTTGTCCGCCTGAGGTTGCATAAAATACCGTTCGATCCAGGATGACACCGCCATCCGTGGTAATTTCCAGGACCTGCGCTGACGTTGATTGCAGGTAGCTGTCATCGCGGAACAGAAACTCGGTCATCAAGGAACTCATAGAACGGGAGAGAGAAGACGGGCAGCCTGAGTGGCGAGGTAGAGCGCCCAGGGACGGCTCTCCACCTCAGCGCGCCCCACTTGGCGACAAGCCTCAAAATCCTGCACCAGCATGGTTTCGACATCTGAGATGGTCGTCTTGTCGGTGAACCACAAGGTGATTTCGAAATTGATCGCGAAGGAGCGATTGTCGAAATTGACACTGCCTATGGTCGCCATCTCATCATCCATCAGCACGACCTTCTGGTGCAGGAAACCATCGGTGTAGCGATAGACATCGATGTTGTGCTGCACCATCGAATCGGCATGCGCCATGCTGGCTAGCCACACCAGCGCATGGTCCGGATTGTCTGGCAGCATGATCCGCACGTCGACCCCACGAAGTCGGGCTGCAAACAATGCAGTGCGAATATCAGTGTCCGGCACGAAATAAGGGCTGACGATCCACAGCCGCTTCCGGGCACGCCCAATCAGGTCGGTGAAGGCGATTGCGCATTCTTCCAGCTTGTCGGCAGGTCCGCTGCCCATCACGAGCACGGACTGATCGCCAAAGCTCGTCAGCTCTCTTGGCGGCCGGTTGGGTAGTCTTTCCCCGGTGGCCCATTCCCAGTCTTCACGGAACAGCAGCGCACACCCGAGCGCTGCCGGCCCGGACACCCGCACATGCGTGTCGCGCCAATGCCCCAGCTTTGGGTCTTCCCCCAGATACTCGACGCCCACATTGTGGCCTCCCACCCACGCGTGATGGCCGTCGGCAACGACAATCTTGCGGTGGTTGCGGTAGTTTATCCGCGTTGCGCCAAACAGCCGCAGAAATCTGTGCCGGTGATTGAAGCTGGAGATCTTGATGCCCGCCTCGCGCAACTCGTGCCGATAGCGTTTGGGCATGCCGGTACTGCCGACATCGTCATACAGCATGAAGATCGACACGCCCTGCCTGGCCTTGGCGATCAGCCGCTCCGCCAGTTCCTGGCCGAGCCGGTCATCCCGGATGATGTAGAACTGAACCAGGAGATACTCCTTGGCCGCTTCGATGCCGGCAAAGATCGAATCGAAGGTCGCCTGTCCGTCGATCAGCAGTTCCACCTCGTTGCCCTTGAGGAAGGGTAACTCGGAGACGTTGACCTGCACGGGCCATTTTGCATCCGTTTCCCCGTCGACCAGTGCCAGATCGCGTGCTCTCAGGGGGCGGTTGGCGCGACCGTTCTGCATGCGATCTGTCGCGTAATCGTCGAAGAGCTTCCAGCCGAAGACCAGGTAGAGCAGCACCGTCGGGATCGGCAGTAACAGCAGCGAGAGAAGCCAGGCAATCGACCCCTGCGATGTGCGCGAATTGAGGATTTCGCGCACCGCGCAGACGATCGCCAATAGGTAGATCGCGCCCATAATCAGCGCCACCAGATGCAGGTCAGCGACGATGGCGCGAAGAATGTCGTCTATTCCGAACACATTGGCCTACGAACTTGACTGGAGTGACACTCTATCAGGCACGAAGATGGCGGCAATCTGCATCAAGGCAATCAACGGGTCTCCGATGTGCTGTGCACACCGTCAGGCGGGATCGGGCTCCATCACGCTCGAAATGTCGATAGGCGTGCGCTCCTCCATCCACGGGGGTGCCGGCAGGTTCTTCTTGCGCAGGAATTCCGGATTGAAAATTTTGCTGGCATAGCGATTACCGTAATCACACAGCACGGTCACGATGGTCTTGCCAGGCCCAAGGTCCCGCGCCATGCGAACCGCGCCGGCAATATTGATCGCGCTCGATCCACCCAGGCACAGGCCTTCATGCTCGAGCAGGTCATAAATATAGGGCAGGGCTTCCGCGTCAGAAATACGATAGGGCATGTCCACCTTGAGGCCTTCCAGATTGGCCGTGATGCGGCCCTGTCCAATGCCTTCGGTGATGGAATCACCCGACGATTTCAGCTCGCCATGCGCGAAATATTCGTAGAGCGCGGCACCCTCCGGGTCGGCCAGGCCAATTTTCACATCAGGGTTGCGCGCGCGCAGCGCCTCGGCCACGCCGGCCAGCGTACCTCCTGAGCCGACCGCGCAAATAAACCCGTCAATGCGGCCATTGGTTTGCTGCCAGATTTCCGGTCCGGTCGTTTCGACATGGGCGCGGCGGTTGGAAACATTGTCGAACTGGTTTGCCCAGACAGCGCCATTGGGCAACTCGGCATTCAGCTTTTCGGCCAGTCGCCCGGAGACTTTGATGTAGTTGTTCGGGTTCCGGTATGGCTTGGCCGGGACCTCGATCAACTCCGCACCATAAAGGCGCAGCGCATCCTTCTTTTCCTGGCTCTGTGTCTCGGGAATAACGATGACCGATTTGAAGCCGAGCGAATTGGCCACCAGCGTCAGGCCAATCCCCGTATTGCCGGCCGTGCCTTCAACAATGGTGCCGCCGGGTTTGAGTTTCCCGGCCTTGACCGCGTCGTGGATGATGAACAGGGCAGCACGATCCTTGACCGACTGGCCGGGATTGAGGAACTCCGCCTTGCCCCAGATCTCGCATCCCGTGAGCGTGGAAACGCGGTTGAGGCGGATCAGCGGCGTATTGCCGATGGCGGAGATGAGGTCTTCGTGCTTGGCCATGGGTCTATTTTCTGGGAGGGAACAGACACTTATCGTAGGGTGGCGATCATGGCGCGGCAAGCGCCAAGCGAAGCAATCGGCAGCGCTTTTCCTTGATTGGCACAGGCGCGCAAGCCCCGCTCAATACACTGCTCGGCACGAGCATAGATTTGCGCCAGCTCACCGGTCCGCGGAGAGGGCCCCGAAGGCATCAAGCGCCCGTCGGCGGGTTTCCTTCAAATCCACCATCGCCCGGGGATAGTCTTCCCCCAGCTTGATGCTAGCACTTATGAGAACCTTTTCCGGCGCGCCGCTTGGATTGTGGATGAACTTGTCGGGCAAGGACGCCACTTCGGGCACCCACTTGCGGACATAGTCACCTTCCGCGTCAAAGCGTTCGCCCTGGGTCACGGGATTGAAGATGCGAAAATAGGGGGCGGCATCCAGGCCGCTCCCCGCCACCCACTGCCAGCTGGCCGGGTTGTTGGCATCGTCGGCGTCAACCAGGCAATCCCAGAACCAGTTCTCGCCCTGTCGCCAGTCAATCAGCATATTCTTGGTCAGGAACGAGGCCACCAGCATGCGGACCCGATTATGCATATAGCCGGTTTCCCATAATTCCCGCATGCCGGCGTCGATCATGGGTATGCCTGTCTGGCCTGTCTGCCAGGCCTTGATTTGGGCTGGCGCGTGGCGCCATTTCAGGTCGCGATACTTCTCTACCATCGGCACACTGGCGATATCGTCCCGATGGTAGAGTTGGTGATAGCTGAAGTCGCGCCAGGCCAGTTCGGACAGGAATTTCTCTACCGCCGCTGATTGTTCCGGATGGGCGTGGGCAAACGCCTTGGCCGAATGCCAAATCTGCCTGGCGCTGATCTCGCCGAACCGCAAATGCGGCGACAGGCGCGAAGTCGCATGCCGTGCCGGATAGTCTCTGCCCTCGGGATAGTGAAGAACGGATTGCTCCAGGAACTCTTCGAGAGCATCCTGCGCCGCAGATTCTCCCACGCTCCAATGGTCCCTCAACTTTTCCGACCATTTCGGCATCCGGTAGTCGTCGTCGATTCCGCCTGGGCGCACCGCATTGCCAGGTCGCTCCGGACGCTTGAGCGGGGCTGCAATGGCGCACTCTTTCAGCGCCTTCCAGAATGGGGTGAATACCGAATAGGGCTTGCCTTGGCCTGTCTCGATTTCCCACGGCTCGCGCAACACATTGCCGGCATGGGAGCTGACAGAAATTCCGGATTCGCGAAGCGAACTCTTGATGGCCGCGTCGACCGCCCTTTGTCCGGGCGCGTAGCGCCGGTTCCAGTGCACCGCCTCAGCGCCGACTTCCCGGCGGACCCGGTCAACAACAGAGCCGGCCCGACCGCTCTCCACCCTGAATTCGATACCTGTCTTGTTCAGCGACCCGGCCAGTGAGCTGAGGCTTTCATGCAGCCACCACCGTGCTGCCGCACCAGGAGCCCGGATATTCTCGTCGGTCTCATGGATATAGAGGGCAACAACCCGCTCACCTGAGCCGCAAGCTGCGAACAATGCCGGGTTGTCACAGACGCGCAAATCGTTGCGCAACCAAACCAGATGAGTAGCCACGAGATACCTCTTTGCGTGCGAACACTACGCGCAGCACGCCAGCTTGGTTCAACGCTACTCCATCAGTTCGGCCAGTTCCTCCAGCGCGGCGCTCCAGGCCTCCATGGAAAAAATGCGCGTCTGCGCATCGGCATGGGGCAGGCCGCGTTCGGTCAGCGTGATGCGGGTGCTGTCATCGGCGATGGGTTGGAAAGCGACGTCGAGCACGAAGATCAGTTCGTTCTCTTCGTCCGCGTCCTTGTGAATCCAGGAGAGCACCAGCCGCTCGTCCTCTACAAAGGTCAGGACCTCACCGCTGACCTCATGGTCCGCTTCGTCATCATCCTCGGCGAAGGTCACAAACCGGTATTGCCCGCCCTCGAAGGCGTCGAACTCGGCCTCGTCAGCTTCCCATTGCTCGATCAGCGCCGGATCTGTCCAGGCAGCAAACACATCTGAGACATGTGCGGCGACGGTGCGGGAGAGCGTGATCTGGCTTTCGCCGTCGGCTTCCATGCCATTGCTCATCGGGACGTCCTTTCAGGGTGCAGTTCGGCCGTCTTGGGCAGCAGAACTGTCAAAATACCAAGTGCGGGCAGGAACGCGCAAATCTGGAACACGGCAATCATGCCGATCCAGTCGGCCAACGCTCCCATGACGGCTGCGCCAAGTGCGCCGATGCCGAAGGCAAAGCCGAACACGAATCCGGCGATCATGCCAACCTTGCCCGGCACCAGTTCCTGCGCATAGACGACCATGGCCGAAAATGCTGATGAGAGGATCAGGCCCACCAGAATGCTCATCGCGCAGGTCCAGAACAGGTCGAGATAGGGCAGTGCAAGGGTGAAGGGCAGGGCGCCCAGGATCGAAACCCAAATGACGGCCAGCCGACCATATCGATCGCCCACCGGGCCACCAATGAACGTGCCGGCGGCCACGGCGCCAAGGAATGCGAACAGGTAGAACTGCGCTTCCTGCGCCGACAGGGCGAATTTTTCGATCAGGAAGAAAGCGTAATAGCTCTTGAGACCTTCGATATAGATGAACTTGCTGAGCAGCAGGGCCCCGATGACCGCGAAGGCGACGATCAGGCGCTGTCGCGACAATGGCAGCTTTTGCACCTGAACAGCCGGACGGCTGGCAGACTGGCGCTGATGATCGACAAACCAGCGTCCCACATACGCCATGAGCAAAAGGCCAAGCGCTGCAACAATCAAAAACCAGAAGACGCTGCCTTGCCCCATCGGCAGCAGGATCAGGGCCGCCGCAAGCGGGCCGAGCGCTGTGCCGGCATTGCCCCCAACCTGGAACAGCGACTGCGCAAACCCTAGCCGCCCGCCTGAAGCCATGCGTGCCACCCGCGATGCCTCAGGATGAAAGAGAGCCGAACCTGTGCCCAGCACTACGGCCGCGAAGAAAAGCAGCCAGAAGCCGCTCGCCGCCGCCAGCATCGCGACGCCGGCCGCGACGATGGCCATGGACAGGGCCAGCCAGTAGGGCTTGGGTCTGAGGTCGCCGGAAAGTCCGAAGGCCGGCTGCAGAAGACAGGCGGTGATCTGCTGCCCCAATGTCAGTAGGCCGATCTGCAGATAACTTAGGCCATAGTTTTCCTTGAGCAGGGGGTAGAGGGCCGGCAGCAGAAACTGCAGCAAGTCATTGAGAAAATGGGCACCGCTGACAGCAAGAATGATGGACAGGGCCGTGCGCTGGGCGTTGGGCGCCGGTGCCGCAGTAATTGTGGTCATGGGAAATCGCCGGACAGTCGGTTACGTAGCCGTCCTAGGGCAGCCAGTGCGCAAGAGCAATCGCACGCAGACGTAATTTCGATGAATTGAGGAGATTGGCTCCGCGAGTAGGACTCGAACCTACGACCCAGCGATTAACAGTCGCTTGCTCTACCAACTGAGCTATCGCGGAACACTTCTTGCAACGCCGCCTTGGCGAAGCGAGGTCCGTGTACCCAAACCGATCCGGTTTGCCAAGTCCCAAATCTCATCTCATGTGAATAAGTTGTCAGAGTGATGACTGTCGACTGCGTCTTGCGAGCGTAACCAGATCGGCCAGGGTGTTGAGATTGGCGAAGGGATTGTCGCCATGGCTATCCCCCCACTCGACCTGCACCGCCCCCAACTGTGCCAGCAGCGCCTTGGGACTGTTGATCGCCTTGTCGCTGACTATCCGCTCGGGCAGGTCACGCAGCGCGGATAGGGACCATGCAGCATTGGTCGGATAGGCATTGCCGCGCCAGAATGCCTGTGCGGCCGGCGCCCCCTTGGCTAAGGGAGCCAACATCCGGGGCACGAAATCGTTTGGCAGAAATGGGGTATCAACGGCCACGGATAGAAGCACCGTGTCAGTCGGTGCGCGTTGCCGCAAATGGGCCACCGCCGCCACGATACCAGCAAGGGGGCCGCCGAGCGGGCCATCGAGGTCCGGGAGGGCATCGCCCACAGCAATCGGGTCTGCCGGCCCCGGACCGGTCGAGATCAGCAGGCTTGTTTTTTCAATGGCGAGCCGCCCAGTCAGTCGCGCCAGCAGGGTTTCTCCGCCGAGACGAATCTCACTTTTGCGAACCTGCCCCAGCCTGCTCCCGGCACCCCCGGCCAGTATGACCGCACAAACGTTCACTTTGCGGTCTTTTGGCGCAGAAGTATGAGCAGGCAGATGCCGCCCACCAGGCCCCAGAACGGCGCCCCGACGCCGGCCACAGTGATACCGGAGGCGGTGGTGACAAATGTCAGGATCGCAGGCAGTCGTGCGTCTTCCACCGCGAGCGCTCCCGCAAGGGCCGATGCGAGACTGGAAAACAGGGCAAGTCCTGCCACGGCCTGGATGAGCAGAGGCGGTACTGCTGCAATGAAGGCCGCCGCCAGGCCCGCAGCAAGGCCAAGTAGGATGTAGGTAAATCCGGCGGTGACTGGCGCCGGCCAGCGCTTGTCGGAATCAGCATGGGCCTCTGGTCCCGCGCAGATCGCTGCCGTGATGGCGGCCAGGTTGCTGGTAATGCCACCAAAAAAAGTCGAAGCCACGCTGGCTGCGCCGGTCAGGGCAAACACCGGCGCAGGTTTCAACGTATAGCCGTTGGCCCGCATGACAGCGATGCCGGGCAGGTTCTGCGACGCCATGGTCACGACATAGAGCGGCAGGGCGATGCGGATGATGGAATCAAGCGTGAATGTTGGAACCACCAGAGTGAGCGCCGGCCAGGCATTTCCGAAAGTGCCGTCTGGCAGATCTGTTGTGCCGGCCAGAACAAGACCTGCAGTTACCACAGCCAATGGTACGGCATAGCGCCGCGCAAAGCGCAGGCTGACAGCCCAGACAAGAATGATTGGCAGTGTCTGCCAGGGCATTTCTGCAACGGCATTCAGCGGCGCAAGACACAAGGTGAGAAGCATCCCTGCCAGCATTGCATTGGCGATAGCGGCGGGAATTGCCGCAATGGCTCTGGCCAGTGGGCCGATGAGGCCCGTGAGGATCACCAAAGCTGCGCAGACCAGGAAGGCTCCCGCCACGGCCGGGAACCCGCCGACAGGTTCACCAACGGTAAGCAGGAAGGCGGCTCCCGGCGTGCTCCAGGCGAAACTGACCGGAATACGAACCCTCCACGCCACGACAATGTTGAGAATGCCGATTGCAATGCAGATTGAAAACAGTCCAGACCCGGCCTGTTGGGGCGAGGCGCCTGCCGCCGTCAGGGCGGCCAGGATGAGAGTGAACGTGCTGGCATAACCAACTATGGCGGCCAGCAAACCGGCCAGGACTGGCTGGGCAAAATCTGCGCGGACGGCCGACGGCGCGCTGATGGTCATGGCGAATCTCGGGTTCAGGACGCGCGGAAACTAACCGCTTGCCGCGCTTCGCACCACCCACGGCACCGAACAAACCCAATGCGCTGAAATTGGAGGCCGCGTCCGGAATCGAACCGGAGTACACGGATTTGCAATCAATACATAGCGACGGAAATCCAGGGCTTTCGGCTAGGCATGTTGCGTGCATGTTGCAGAGCGATCTTATTGGGAGTTCTGACGAACCCACCGCTCTGTCCTCGATTTCGCGTCTTCGTAAGATAGTCGACTTGAATCGTAGGCCGAGTAGACGGCGCCGTGATCATACATTTGGGCGTACGTCTTCAACGCCGGCCCCTCATAGCCAAGGTCTCGCATGAGGACCTCAACCTCACTGAGGCGATTCTCTACGACGTGCGCACCGAGCCCGCTGCTTTCATCATTGAAGTACCCTTCCAGCTGCAACTGCCGGAACGCGGTGCGAATGTTCTCGTCGTCAATGTGCATTTCATCGCCTATGCAAATAGTGCGGCCTCAGCCGCCGCCAGCTCTTCGGCATCGTCGCCACGTGGGAACAAGTGCCCATACCGGTCCATCGTAAGTACGATTGTGCTATGCCCAAGGCGCTCTTGCACGACCTTCGGGGGCAACTCGAGGCCGCCGTCAATCTTGCGGTTGATGCACCAGCTCACATAGAAGTGGCGGAGTGCATGCATACCGCTGTACCTGGGACGCAAGATCGGCTCACCAGCAGCGGAAAGCTCGCCTGTCGGTTCAGCCACACCAGCACGCAGCCAAGCAGGCTCCAGGCCCGCGTGGCACAGGTGGGAGTGCGCCTCAACCCCACCCTTCGTATTCGGGAACACCAAGCCCAGCGGGCCTTTTGGGCACTTGAGTTTCCATTCCTTCAGCGTGTTCGCCACCATGGGCGTCATGGGGATTTCTCGCTCGCTCGAGTCCGACTTCGGCCGACCGATCTGCCCGTAGCGATCGGCCCGCTGGTAGACTCGGATAATCTTCTTTTCGAAATCCACCGCTGCCCAGGGCAGACCACGCAGTTCGGACGCCCGCATGCCGGTGAACACCGCAGTGAGCAGAATAGGGCGCCAGCGCCCCTCCAAGGCGGCCAGGAAGGCCTTGACCTCCTGCGGCGTTGGAATGTCCGCCCCCACCTTTAGACGGCCTTTTGCGCGCTTCTGGGCCCGGTGATCGCTGGCCCCGCGGCCCCCCTTCAGATCCCTGACCACGTTGCGGGCCACCAGGCCGCGCTCCTGCGCGTCAGCCAACAGGCTCCCGAGGCTCACCAGGACCTTCTTGGCGGTCATAGGTGAGCGGCCATTATCGAGCAGCTTTTCCTCGAAAGCCCGAACCTCTGGCACGGTGAGACTGGTAAGCTTCTTGTCACCGATGAACGGCGCCATGTGGCGATCCAAATGGTTCTGGTAGGCATCAATGGTGGTCTGTTCCCGGCCCGCGCGCTGGCGAGAGGCGATCCAGAGTTTGCCTGCCTGGTTGACGGTGCAACTGGCGCCGTCGGCAACGTGGGTGCCCTCCCTGACCTCGACATGAGCCGTGGCAGCGAAATTGTCGGCCTCCTTCTTGGTCTTGAACGTCTTCAGCCGGCGCTGGCCCTGCCCATCGCGATAGTCGACGGCCCAGGCGGATTTCTCAACGCCTTTTGGAGTGGTCCAGGTGCGCTTGCGGACGGACATTTACTGTCGTGCTCCTAGGATGCCAGCGTGGCGACCCTTGCCAATGAGATACGAGACAAAACTAGCGCATGCTCCCAACATGAATATCGCGTCTGTCTCATCGACTTGAGCCGCATGGTCTTCCACAAGAGGATGTCGGATCCCTTGTTCATCGCTCGAATAGCCGTAGATGCTTTTGAAGCCCGCCTTGAGTGCGGGATGAATCCTTGCGGCCTTCTCTAGCGAGTGAAGCGCAGGTCCAAGTCCAGTTTCACCTGGTGAGAGCAGCCGAGCTACGGACTCGACAGCATGAACACTCTCGCGGACCGCGTCAGCCCATAGACCAGCGGTAAGGTGCTCTGCAGACCGTTTCAGGTGGGTTCGGGGTGCAGTAAGGCCGGCAGCCTTAAGCTCTCCCAGCACCTTGTTCATCGTCTCAGCTTCGGCTTCGTCGCTAATTGCCAAAATGGTGTCACCGTCGATAACCCGATAAGCTGATTTGGCCTTCACGAGGGCCCAGGTCACGTGGTCTCGAAATTTCTTCGGACACGCCTGTCGACGCAGGATCCACTCCAGTAGGCCTAGGAATTGACCATAGTCGCCATACTCGACTACCTTCTTCAGGTCCGCCATGCGATCCTTGTATCGGGAAGAATACGGCTCCAAACGATGGTCGCGGAACACCCATTTTTCACGGAGGATGGATTTCCAAGGATCATCGATCCAAGACGCCCCGCCCATGCTAGAGCTCTTGGCCTCAATGTGCACATCGAAAATGTGCCAAACGATGGCCCTCAATTCGTTCGAAATCTCGCCGAGCTCAAGTTGACGCGGGAGCGGCGCTACTCCCTCGCGTTGTTCAAAGGTTAGACCACGAGCCCCAATGTCATCATTCGACATTTGCTGCGCTCCGTCCGCTACGGTGTGTAAAGCTCAAAAACGCCTCCCTCGAACAGATACCACGCTGATATTCGCGCCTCGTTTGTCACGAAGGGGTAGAGGACCTTGCGCGCAGTAGGATCTCCATCCCCCTCGCACGTGACCCGGTGGACGAACACGCGCTCGCTGCTGAGGGAGATCCCGTCCGCGTATCGCAGGAACTGTTCGAACTCAGGGTTCGCCAGGAAATCATCAGTGGAATATGTGGTGTAGGTCATCGACTGGCCGGCGAATTCGCACTGGTAGAACACGCCCTCGGCGTATCCCCCTTCAAACGATTGGCTTTGCCCAATGATCTCTTGTGGGTTGGCGAACCAGGCTTCGCCTTCGAAGCCGATGACATGCCAGGCGGTTTCAATGAAGTCAGAATACGACGGACTAGTCAGACAAAGTGAGGTGACAATCGAAGCGCCAAACAAAGTCGTAAATTTATGCTTCTTCATCGCCGATTTCCCGAGCCCTTTGCAGAATTTTTTTCAGCGGCTCGTCGTTACCCGCGTTTCTCGCCCTTAGAGCAGCAACGGTCTCGTCGAACTTTTTTGCTGCTGCACTAAGTTCGTCGATAGCACCTTCCTGTGCCCATTTGTCTTGGGCGTAGAGCAACCCCACCACCTCTAAGCTCAATGACGCCGCATGCCTGTAGACCTCTGATGCAAGTTTTATTGCGTTCTCGGCGTCGACCGGAGCAGAGGTCGATGTCGTGACGAGAGCATTTGATAAACTGTCGAGCAAAGCCGCCTGGGCGCTAGCTTGGGAGCCTATTGTATCGGCGGCGGACGCCGATGCGATCCCAATCTGACATAGTCGGCGGATCGCCTCACCGCGAGACCGAATACGGTGCGCAAAGCTCCACTCATCGATTGTCTCCACCTCAGTGGGTGTCATCAGAGTGATTATGCGCTGATCTTTCAACTCGCCTGTCATTGGCCATCCTGCCAAACATGATCATGTTTCTCATGCGAACTGTTGACACAGTGACGCAAGAAAGGCAACATTACCACCATGCTCAACATGATCATGTTTTGCAGGAAATTCGCGGAGAGTAACCTTTGAACGACAAAGAGACACGTCAGCGTCGCTTCCCCTTGCTTTTGACGGACACAGAAGCGGACGCCATTTCAGAATATCGCTGGAAGAACCGCATTCCTTCACAAACCGAAGCGGTGCGCCAACTCATCGCAAAGGGTCTTGAAGTCGAGGCCGCAAACAACACAGGAGAAGCAGCGTGACCTACCAAACAAATTTCGCCGATCGCTTGAAAGCCAATGCCGAGTGGCGCCGAGAGAAGGCGGTCGATGTCTCGGATGACGGACAGCGCAACTTGGATGCTGCTGTGCTCAGTGATCAGCTTGCTGCGGCCTTCAATGAGGATGATTTCGACGAAGGCCTCATGGCTCGCATCGTCGATCTGGAGCAGGACGAGGACACAGTCAGCGACCTCAACCTCGCCATCAGCGAGGTCATCGGTCGGCTAGGATTCGACGAGTTTCCTGGGTCGCCGGACGATCTACTCGATACTGTGCTGCGAAGGTTCGGCGAATGAGCATGCCTGCAGCGAAAAGGGCCGAGGCTTTCGCCCCGACCCCCTCAAGCACCGCCCGGCCAGGCGGCACCAATCAACCCACAGACATGGAATTGACGATGGAAACCAATATCATTGCGCGCCCCTCGGGCGCAAACAAAAGCCCATTCGCGCGAATGGACCCTTACCAACTTCTGGAGGCCGCCAAGACGCTCGTTGCAGCACAGCAGATCGCCGCTCTTTCACACACGGCGGCCCACATGGTTCAGGCCGACGACCAGGATGCTCTGATCAAATGGGCAGAGAGCCGGATGGAAGCAATCAGCGACGAGATTTTCGAGCTTCTTCAGGAGTTCGATCGCCGTACCGATCTGAATGCCGATGGCCAGGCATGGCGCGATACCGCAGTGGCGATAACCCACGATATCGTCCGCAAGAGCCTTTGGGACGTCAGTGTTCGGAGGGTGGCGTGATGGGCGAGACACCAGAGAATCTTGACTTGGTCTGGGGCGCAGCCGCCATTGCAAAGGTGCTGGGCTGTTCAGTCCGAAAAACCTACCACATGCTCGAATCCGGTGCCCTGCCTTGTTGCAAGCAGGTCGGGAGTAGGTGGGTCGCCAGCCGCAAGGCCCTCGAGCAGTTTTTCGGGGAGGTCGCGGCATGAGCAAGACCGTCACCCCTCGCACCGAAACCGTCACCCTCGGTCACGACTACGCCGGCAAGGTCCACGTCACCGACCGAGGGTTTGAAACCTTCGGCCCCAGCGACGAGTACGTTGCCACGTTTCCCACCATTCAGTCTGCCAGGAAGGCGCTCTTCGAGCTTCACCGCGACAGCCAACAGGGACTGAAGAGCGCATGAGGTCCAAGAACCCTATGCGTCGATCCTGGCTGGACGATACCGATGGGGGCTGGGTGCCCCATCGGTATCAGCTCCTGGTGTCTCCTGCGTGGCGCCACAGGCCAAGGCCGCTGGCTCGAATTCTGGAGCGATTGGAGATCGAGCACCTGACCCACGGCGGGGCAGAGAACGGCCACCTTGTTGTGTCCTATGCCCAGTTCATCGCGCACGGCGTCTCACGCAAGGCAATTCGGTCTGCGCTCTCTGTTGGAGTCGCATTGGGCTTACTGGAGGTAATCCAGACCGAGGAATGGGTCGGAGATATTCGAGCCCCCAATGAATATCGCCTCACCTATCTGCCAGCCAAGCACAGGCGGGCACCCACCGACGAATGGGCTTCCATCAGTGACGCAAGAGCGAAGGCCATAGTAGCGGCAGCCGCCCTGGGCGGCGCCGAAAATGAGCTGATGGAACGCCGGGCGGTGGCGTCATGAAAATCGAATCCCCAGTGCCCTTTCCTGCCACCTGCCGGTGCCCTTTCCTGCCATTTATGGGGCCTTGTCGGTGCCCTTTCCTGCCAATCCTCGGTGCCCCTAAGGGTACTATCTATTATATCTGGGAGGTAAATCCGTGACGGACCGCCAACCTGATCTATTCGATTGGAAGCCTACCCCCTCTGCAGACGCGCCTTCAGGCGCGCGTGTCGTTGTTCCCTTTCCCGTTCAGAAACGACGCCGGCCGAATGCCGCTGAGCATCCTGGCCAGCTGGCATCCGTCAGCCCATTTCCGCAGGAGCGCCGGACGGCAAAGGTGCGGGATGTAGCGACAAAGCTTCTGAGCAAGACAACGTCTCGAGCCATTGAGCACTACCGGGCCCAAGTCAGCGGCGCCATGGCGGGGCACCTGCGTTCGCGCCGTGTTCCTGCCGAAAGGCACCCTGAACTTATTCGGCGGTTTTGGGTCGCTGTCGACTGCGAGGTTGCCAGGCGGGTCAATGGCCGGCAGCGACCGGGAGGCGCAGCATGACGCACCGCCTATTTCGCCGGCGGCATCACCGGACGAACAATCGGCTTCTGTACCGGTCCATCCGGAATCCACTGAGGGGACAGAGTGTGCAGAGAGGACTGCGCCAGCGATCGACCCTCAAGCGTTTTCCATTCTTCATAGGGGACTTGCCCGATCTTCAATCCGGCGGTTTCCCCCGCCTGGATCTTGATTGGGCCAGTCGGCGAGTAGGTCACAGGGTTCAAGGCTGCGTCCGTCGGGATGATGATGGCGTCAGTCAGGTCGCAGTCGTCGAAAATCACGTTCCCACCGGTCGCGATGTGGATCACGCTATTCCTGAGGCTGCACCGAAAGAAGCGGGTACTCTTGCCGATCATCCGCCTGAAGTGGACGTTGTCGAGTTTCTCCTCCTCGACGAACATGTCGCAGGCGTAGAGGCCTTCGATAACAAACCTGTTGCGGTAGCAAATCGAGGGGTGATTGGGCCAGGAACAGCCAGACGGCGCGATCTGGGCGATCGTCACCAGGGCATCGACGGCGCGCAAGTCGCTGGACTCCCATTCGCCGGCAAAGGCTTGCGGGGTCTCGCGCCAAAGCCCTTTGCTCTCCCACTTCGTGGCGTTCACTTCAAACACGAAGGCGGACAGCGCCTTCAGCACCTCCACTCGGTACAGCTCGGGCTCTTCGGCCGCCAAGGTTGCCAGCACCTGCATTCCGGATATCTGGGCAGTAGAGCGATCAGAGGCGAGAAGTTGGGCGCCTTGTTGAAAGCGGCTGCCCAGGCTGGCGCGGAACGCTTGCTCGTGCCCTCGCGTGGCCGCGCGGTGGCTCAAGTAGACGCCATATCCGCCGATGGCCAACCCGGCCATGCCTATAATGCCCGAGGAAACCCCGTAGAGGCTTGCGTCGGCCGCAAAAAGCGGGAGTTCGGTGCGCGGCACAGATTGAAACGCCAGAAAGATCAGCACCACTGCAACAGCAACGATGATGATAATCGGCATCAAGGCGTCTTCTGGAATTTCGCGTCGACCCATCGCTACTACCCCAAGATCCCTCTGGTTACGCATTTGAGGGCGAATATTGCTCGCAGGTCAATGGGAGCGCGGCCATGATCGATGACATCCTCCTCCCTGGCGAATATGTGCCCATCAAACAAGCGGTGGCCGTATTCGGGCTGGACGAGCGCACGTTGCGTCGCTGGTATCACGACGATCCCCGGATCGGTCGCCGGCCGTTGGCTGGTGGCAAGATTGAGTTGAGCCTGCCAGCCACCTTGATGTACCGCACAGGTCGGGAAGATGCCCTTGACCTCTATGCTCAAGGTGAGCGCACCCACAGGGTAGTTCAGCCCTTCATCGATGCCTTCAAGAAATCGCCCTAGTCGATTGCAGGAGTGTCCGTTTATGGCACTCTATGGCAGCTAGATTGAGCGGTTGGATCATGGTGTGATGTCTCTCAACGGAGGCATCCCCATGGCTCAGACCCGACGACTTCCCCTCAGGGGCGGCAACATTCTGGAAGACTTCGCGGAGGCACTCGTCGCTGAGAGTGACCGCTCTGGCCAGTCAATCAACGAAATCATCATCCGTGCTGCCGGCGAACGCTTGGCCCAGCGTGGAATTCAGTTCTCGGGCGTGTTCGAACCCGGCGACCTCGACCGCTTGGGGAGCGCGCGATGAGCTCTCAATGCGAACTCCACCGCGTTGCCGACCTGGCCCGCACCATGCGCCCATCGGGCCCCTCCCGTGATGAGGTTCTCGAGCAGATCGCAGCGCCGCCAGCAATTGGCGAAGTCCTGCATGAAGTGCTGACAGAAGCGACCTGGCCGAATGAGCGTCCGCTCAGGGTGCCGAACGCTGGCGGTCGGGACGAAGAATACCATCGGTAGCGCGTGGATCCGATGGGGCAGCTAGGGGGACGGACGCGCCGCACCCTTGGCGATCGGGCCGGGTGGCTTGCTCACCCGGCCCCACCACCAGCAGCCGCCACGGGTAGCAAGGAGGCATCATGAAAGCAGCCGACATCGATCGAATGGATAAAGGGCCTCTCCGGGACGAGGCCGGGCGCATCTATAGCGAGACGCTCAAGCGAAATTATCCGGACAGCATGTGGGTGAACGGAGTCTACGACCCGAAGACCTACTATGCCGGGCGGGACAAAGCTCACGCTCTGGCTGCCGAGGCGGTCGACCGCTTCTTAGGCGAACATTCCCAGCCTGAGGCGGAAATTACCGAAACCCCCGCGAACCAGCCTGCCGAGCCCAACCTAGAAGATGCGAGTGCCATGGACTGGAGCGAAGCATTCGCATTTGTTCGCGGCGAGTCCCCGGCTCCGGCCAACACTGAACCGGCCCCGGACGCTTTCTGGGACGAGGCTTTCGCGGACATCCATCAGCGCGACCCCTCCGCAGACGACGACACCGTCGACTGGGCAGACGTGTTCGACAACCTCAACGCCGACCGCAACCGATAAGGAATTACTCTGATGGCACCTGCGAAACAATCTCAGCCCCAGAGCGCCATGGAGGCGCTTCTCGCGGCAGTTGCCGCCGCGCCCGATTTGACCAGGGAAATCGCCGCCCTGAAGTCCGCCCAGGCAGATTACGACAACATCCGCCAGAAGGCAGGCGAAGCCCACGCCACCGACTACGCGGGTGAGTTGAATTCGACCCATGCCGCGCTGGTCGCCGCCCGGGCCCGCCATGACATTGGACGGGCCACAGACGAAGAGCTTGCCGCCGCAAAGGCCGCCTATGCCGCTGCCCAAGAGAAGGCGGATATGGCGCCCGGTCGCCGCGCGGTCTTGATGGAAGAGCTCGAGCAGTCCCGTGATGCGATCCAGAGTGCCTTGGAGGCTCTCGACGACGCAAAGGCCGAATGGGCGTCAACGGTCACGGACGCCGCGCGCGCGGCCGAACTGGAGGCGCTGCGCCTACTGGTTTCCGCCTCCAAGGCCCTCCATATGGCCGACCCGTATCGCGAATGGGTTGGGACCCTGCAGATTCTTGAAGCTCTCCCCCACTACAGCGAAGCGTTCGCCGGCGGTGGTGCGGTGAATGTAGTGCCCGAGGCCGTCGAACCCGGTCAGATTGCCTATTCCCTGGTCGTCTCGCGGCGAGCGCTGCGCAGCCTGGAATATGTGCCCGACATGGATCGGCTGGGACGGGCCATCGCCTCCACTAGGGAGGAGCAGCTCTCTCCCCAGTCGATCGAAAAGGCCCGAACCGCTGCCTTGCTCAAAGCCAACGGCGGCAACGTTCCCCCGGTCCAGTCCATGCCGCCACAGGTTGGTATGGACACCACCAGTGCGGTGATCGGCGCCGGGTCCGGCAAGGTGCCTTACAGCCAGTTCTGAACGCGCAGGGCCGGGGCTCCTCCCGGCCCGCCACCCTCCGATACGGGGTTCACATGACCACTGACACCACAGAAGAAGGGCAGAGAGCCGTGCGCTCCAACCAAACTGATCCCGTAACCTCCACTGCACCGGTCTATCTCGACGGACCGTCGGCCAGAACCAAGGTAATTCCGCTCACATGGCCCTTCGCCATCGGCGAGAAGGAATATCGGGAGCTGACCATTCGCCGGATTAACGGTCTTGAGGCGAAGGAGTATTTTGCCTCCGTCATGTCCTCCCTTCGTCACGGCACCGACCTCATGGTCTTCCCCGGCTTGGACATTGGTCCAGACGTCTGGGCGGCGGTCGATGATGATGACGTTTTGCGGGTAGAGGAGGCGATCGAAGAATTCCTCCCGGAGCGGTTCCGCTCGCTGGCCGAGGCGCTTCAGGCGATCCCGACGGCGGGCGAGACAAGCGACGACAGCCCCATTGGGTCCGCTTCGGAAGCTGGCGCGAAATGACCTCCCTCATCGCGGCCGAACTGCACATTCCTCCTTCAGAATCGATGCAGTGGCCGTGGGATGAGCTGGTCGACCGGTTCAACGACGCTGTGATGCTCAAGCGAGAAGAGGCCAGGTTTCAGGCCCGACTTGCCGGCGCGAAAATCAGATAGGAGCAACGATGGCCCGCACCCTTGTCGGCATCCTCCAGATCCTGTTGCGGCAGGATGTGACCCAGAAGGCTCCGGCCATAAATCAGGCCCTGCGCTCCATAGAGCGCCAGGCCACCCAGCTGGGGAAAGCGCCATGGGGCGCGGGGTTTCAGCGTCAACTGGAGAAGCTGAAGGTTTCGCCGGCTGAGCGGGCAGCGATCGTGGCTTCGTACGATCGCCTCGCAAGGGACATCAACGGCAAGATCTCGAGAGCTGACCTGTCTGCTTGGCGCACTGGAGTGCTCGGCCATCTGGCGGCCGTTCGTACCGAAATGACTGCCACGGCCGCCGAAGCTAGGCGGATGCAGAAGGTCCTGCGATCCACTCTCGCCGGCGGCTTGATCGGCGGCCTTGTTTCATATGGCGCCTATGCAGGGACCCGTGGCGGAGTCGGCGCCGCCTTTGAGAAGCAGCGCCAGGAAGCGAACGCATACTTCGCTGGCCTGCCGGAAGAGGATCGTGCCCGGATCAAGGCTCGATCAGAGGAGCTATCGGCAAAGTACGGCATCTTCTCCGCGGACATGTTCGAGGTCTTGAAGGAAGCCAGCCTATCCATGCCGAGCACCGACCTGGCGCTTGAGGCAGGCGACACAATGGCCCGGCTCTTCGTCACCCTGGAGGCGATGTTCGGTCGCGAGGGCGCCCTTAGCGGGCTCTACGATCTGAACAAGATGGCCGACAACGCAGAGCTGAACCTGTCTGCCGAGCAGTATCAGCGCGTGATGGAGATGTATCTTAGAGCCCAGCAGGTGCTAGGCAAAGATCTGTCCCCCGGAGACATGAAGCGCGCTGTCCAATACGCGCGCATTGCCGGCAAGACGCTCTCCGAAGAGTTCCTGATGACGTGGCTGCCGATCATTGCGGCCGAGACCTCCGGCAGCGACGCCGGCACGCAAATCCGCGCCAACTTCGACCAGCTCATTGCGGGCCGAGCATCGGAGAAGGCGAAAAAGCGGATGAACGAGCTGGGCATTATGCAAGACGGCGAGCTCGTTGGCATGGACCTGTATGGCGAAAACCCGGTTCTTTGGGCGAACGAGATCCTGCTGCCGGCCCTCAAGGCGGGAGGCGTCGACACCGATAACATGATGGAGCTGGGCAAGGCCATTGGCGAGCTGACACAGAACCGCCAATCCTCCGACCTACTGGCGCGTGCGCTTATCGCTATCGAGCAATACAAGCGCTATGCCGAAGAGCGTTTCCCGCAGGCAAAGGGCCTGGCTGCCGCCGACGAGATTCGACAGCTCGATCCGTTCGCCGCGACGACCGGAATGATCAACAGTCTAAAAAACCTCTCTGCCGCGCTTGGTGAGCACGTCGTGCCGGTCATCGTTCCCGCCATGAACAGCTTTGCGTCTAGCGTGGAAACCGTGGCAGCCGCCGTGCGGGGGGCGGAGGGCTGGCAGGTGGGGCTTGGCGCAATAGCAACTGCGGCGGGTGTATTTGGGGCATTCAAAGTGGGATCGGCCGCCCTGGGCGGTATGATAGCGCTCACCACGGCAGGGCCGTCCCTTCAGACGGCTGCGATGATGCTGCAGGGCGCCGCGACATCCCTAGGCGGTGGTCGCCCGGGCGGCCTCCCGCCGGGCCCTGGCGCGCCGGCTGGCCATCCGGGAAGCAAGATTGACCCATCTTTGCTGCTTCTCATGCCCTGGCTTGCGGATTGGATCGGCACCAATGTGTTTGACCGGATAGCCGGGGAGGGCGCTACCGCGGAGAGCAGGACGGTAACCGATGGTGCACTGGAGCGCACGCTCCAGCGGATCTTCGGGCCGACGCCCGAGCCTACAGGGTCGCCCTACGACCATCTTCGCGCCGGAGGGGTTCAGAGTTCGTTGAATGCCGACATTACTGCAGCGGCGGATGAAGCTGGCACTGCGCTCTATGGCCTCAACACCACTGTTTCCCCTTCGGTTGATACCGCCGACATTGAACGGGCCATCGCCCTTGTGGAGCGCCTTGTCACGGCGTTGCGCAGTGTGGGTGGGATCACCGGTCGCCAGGCCGCCGCTGTGCGGCAGTCCGTGAATGGGCTCTATGCTGATTACGGGGTCGCACCATGAACGGCGCATTTCCGAAAGTGCCTCGCCTGACACGTGACCACGGCGGCCATGCCTTCAAGGACCAGAGACCGGCCAAATGGGCGGGCATGATCGGTTTTCTCGCTGGCCGCGGCTACTCCTCGGTCGCGATCGCGGAAGCCCTAGGCGATGGCACGATGCCGGAGACCATCCGTGCGATGATCACCAGGCGATGGAAGGTCGTGCCGCCGCACACGCCGGGCACGCCGGTGGAAATCGTCATCGGTATGCGCAAGAGAGACCGCACCGGGATCGAAAAACGCGCGGCCGAGCACGGGCTCACCACCGAAGAGTACTGCCGGCGCATTCTGGTGCACGGGTCAATGCCGAAGGATAGGTATCGTGAGATTGTCGGCGACCTATTCGAGCGTTAACGCAGCGAGTGACGGCGGTGCAACTTGGGGCAAAGTCAAAAAGGCCTCATAGGTCCACCACGCACCTATGCCGAATGCCACGAAAGACAGAAGGCCCAGCACGATAACGGCAGTGTTGATATAGCCGCCGATCTGGTGAGAACGCTCGGTGCTGCCACCGAAAAAGAACTGGGCAAGGTAGGTCCCGCCGGAAACCAGCCCACCAAGCAGCGTCCCTCCCACGAACGGCAACAGGCAGTTGGCGAATGTGGGGACTGAAGCCGAGCCGATCCGTGCCAGGTGACCTATGAAGGCGAGCATGGCAACCGACGCACCGCCATTGATCAGGATCATACTCCGTATGGCATTTTGCCCTGCGGCGATCACTGCTTTGAAATTCTCGAGGTTGGCGGCGTTTCGATGCTTCATCGTTTCGACGTCGTGGTTTAGCTCGGCCTTATATCGCTCGAGCTCAGCTGGACCGGGGTTTTGCTCCGGCGATTGTTCCACCGATGTCAGGTAGTTGATCAGGTTGTCGACGAAGACGGCTGCGACCCCTTGGCCCTTCAGTTCTTCGATCTCAGCACGTAATTGTGCGGCAAACTCTCGCGTTCCGATTCCCATCCCTCCCGTTGAGCCCGCGTGATTACGGGGTGATTATTTGCTCTCGGACAAGTTTCGGCCGCTGGTTTTCCCCAGCCGCGACAGGCGAACAGGCGATGACGCTTGTCCCGTCCGCCACGCGAGTTAACGTCAGTTTTTGTCGAGAATCGCGTTTGATTGCCTCAATGGAGAAACCAATGAACGCAGAAGCGGTGAAACAGGTTATTGAGGCTGAGCAATTCAGTGACGACCAGCTGCTTGATCTGGCCTGCGCGGCCCTGAGCAGACTCAGTGCCAACGCCGGCCATGACCTTGATGAGCAGACAGTTGAGGCGCTCGACGAGGCGACTGCCGGTCAGATTGGGGCCTTTGCTGTCCGCAGTTTTTTGGACGAGACCAGCACTGGGCAGCTTGTGCATCAGATCAGCACTCGTGGATCTCGGGACACCGGCGACGCAGCGCATATGCTTATGTTGAAGTATCGACACGATGAGGGCGCAGCCGCCCTGGAGGCGCTGCTGGACGCCGTGCGAAGGGACGCAAAGTCGCTTGAACTGAACGGGCTTCGCCCCTCAGCCAGCGCGTAAGGTGTACGCGCGCAACCTAGCCGGCATTCTGCGGCATCTGCTCGGACCAAATGAAACCGGCGACGACGTCGATAAGCGCTTCGAAAGCTTAAGGGGTCATGGTCAGCTGCCGCGCGGCCGAACCAACGCAGCGGCTCGGCTCACAGACACACAGATTGCCAGCGCAGTACTAGGGTTTCTGCCCGGGCGGCCGGGATGGGCTGGACATGTGTCCCTTGTCTGCGGAGGTCTCAGGCCCGTAGGAGGACAAGAGGCCTCCTTAGAAGGTGCACCCACACTTCAGCAAGCCTTGGCACTCGCATTCTCTGACAGGCGGGTCTGCGAATCCATTATCGCCGTAGTGCTCACTATTGAAAGGCGCGAGAACGACGACAACTACCGGGCGATGATCATCTACGAAAAACGCGGAGAGCGGAGACGAGCCTTCTTTGTTTCCGGCATGGCCCTCACGCTGATGAACCCAGGCGCCGAGAAAAACTATGACCACGAGTTGCTTCGTGGCCGCGTCGCCCATCAGTTGGTGATTTCTGGCGATACCTTGTTGCGGCTTCATCGTGACATAGAGATTTCGCGGCATCTGAATCTCCCGCTCAAGACTGATTGGCGGGAATACAAAAACGAGGAAGAGCGCGCCGCATTCAACGCACGTCTGGGGGCGAAAGCCGGTTCGACGTTTATGAACCTCCACGTCGATGCAGGGGTGACCTGGCCGAAAGAGCCCCAGCGCGTCACATTTGAAGAGCACTCGTTTGTGCTTTTCCCGTCAACAGCGAACAATTCGCAGTCGATCAGCATAGACCTGTCAACGGAAAGACTGTCTGCCGAAGAGGCAAGGACTCTACTGAACCGTTTTCTTAGCTTGCTGAGTTGGTGCGATGGTCAGCATGCAGTTCTCGGCGACGGTTGGTCAGGTAACCCGGTACCGATGCCCATAGGTAGGCACTACCAGGGAGGAACAGTCACTTCAGATTGGCTTCTGGAGAAGCGCCTCCCCTCTGATCCTGATTTGCTTCAACGCCTAGCCTACTATCGGGAGGGCATGAACGCCCGGCACGCTGGGTTGGCTACCTTCGAAGTACTGAGCTTTTTTAAGGTGTTTGAGAGCCGAGAGCGCTCGAGGCCGGGAACGCCCAATCAAACCAAAGCATGGATAAAAGAAGCATTTGAAGAAGTTGAAGTGCAGCTCAGCGACGGCGCGAGGAGTGCCTTCCACGAGGACCGGGGCGATGTAGCCGTGGAAAAGTACATTTACGACAATTGCCGAGTCGCCGTAGCTCACGCTTCCGATCAGCACCCCTCCGACGCGGATTCGTCGACTGAGATTCAACGCTTGTACTCAGCAGCAGAGGTGATCCACGCATTGGCTAGACACTATATCAGCTCAACTTACCATCTCAGCACCACGCGAATGCAGGATTGACACAACATGGCGGGCGGGTGCCTTAGGCCACTCAGGCAGGACGAGCAAGACCTCACTAAGTTCGTTTCATGCCAGCGGGCCGGGTGGCCGCTCGCGACTTTTAAGCGCCACAAGGAGAAGGCAGCCGGCATGATCGCCCATCGGCTCAACGTGCTGGGGGTGGGGGTGTGGTAACGTGTGACGAACTGCACACGAAATAAGTCTATGTTTTTGCAGGCCGTTTTAGCCCTGCAGATCAACCCACGACGAAAAGGCTACGCCCAGTAAGGCACATACCGGGCATTCCGATTGCCCTGGTCCATGTCCAATGGTTTGATCCACCCAATAGCGAGTGTGTCGCTGATGACGTTGGAAGCCTGTGCGTGTTGGTTCTTGGTCAATCCGAGGCGCTCCCGAAGACTGGCATTGCTCATCGGCGCGTTTTCAAGAGCCTTCAGCGACGCATGCTGATAGCAGGCGCGAACTCGATCATCTTTTGACATCGCACCGAAATTGGCTGTGGCGAACATCGTGACCACCGTCGAGCCGTCCGCCTCCGCAAACAATGGCGGTGCTTGCTTCTCACCTTCGATGGCCCAAACAGCGCGGTCGATGCCGCTGCCGCGAAGCTCGCACAGCTTCGCTTTTCTCATGAGTCCCGCAAGGCGTTCATTTCTTGATCGTGCAGGCGCGTCAATTACGCGGTCAATCTCCACCAGTGGAGAGCCTGGGTTCGTGAAAACCATCCTGCCCTTGAAGATCTCTATTGTGGGCCGCCCAATTGCCACGAGATCCTGGTGGACCAGCGCGTTGGCTAGGAACTCTCGGATTGCGACTTCCGGATAAGTTGGCTTCAATCGCATGATGCCATGCCGCAGCTCCTCTTTTCCTCCGCCCGACTTGACCAGCAGCTTCAGCAACCTCTGAAAGGTCACCAGATAGCCGTGCTGGCCGTCAACGTCCTCTTTCGCCGTGCTGTTTGTGTTGCCGACGTATGTGATCAGGCGGGGTGCCTTGTTGGCCACAGACTTAAAATCCTGCAAGCGCCGCGCTGCTGCAAGTGCCAGGAGGTTCGTAGCGTCTAGGCCGCCCTGTTGGTCGTCCAATAGCAAACCTTCGGCTACAAATGCCTCTATCGCTTGCTCAAGAGACAAGTCTCGCCCGTAGAGCAAGTTCGACAGCTCCTTCCACAGAAAGTGCTTGTCGATATCCTCGTTGTTCAGGTGGGACGCTGCTACGCCTTCCTCATAGGAATAGCGACTCGTCGCCATCCAAAGGGAACGCTCTTTCTCTGGGTATTCATCCAGTCGCTTCTTGACCGAATTCACCCGGACATAGGCGATGCCCTTAAATCGAACCGGCCGATAGTAAGCGGGCTCTATGCAAACAATTTCGATGTGCTTGTCGTCGATTTCGACTTCTTCGATTTGGACATTGATCGAAGGCGACAACATTCGAGAAAGCCAATGCTCGAATAAATCCTGTCCAATCTTCTGCGTCTTGAGCCTCAGTGAGGTGCCCAACACTTCATGGCTACCATCCTCGATGCCAAAGATCAGGTATGCGTGGCCTTTTTGGTGAAGCATGGCGGAGTTTGCCAGCGCAGAGACGTATTCACCGATTTCATCTTGGTCAAAGCGGCTTAGTTTGAACTCGAACCATTCGGTTTCTGCGGGGTGGCTGCGCAGGTGCTCGAGTAGGGCAAGAGGATCTGGCAAACTCTTCATTTTCTGATGTGGCGCCTTCTCTGTTGCTACAAAAGAAAAACCAGAGGCTGACCACAGAGTCTATACGCGCGCTTAGATTGTCCCCGCCTGCCAGAATAGAGCGCCGGCCACCGTGAGACAGCCCAGCCCAAATACAAGTCGCGACATGAAGTTGTGTTTCTGGGACCTTGAAACGGCAGTCAGCGGCGCCAGAACCTCCTCCATCGACATTGCCTCAGCCGGCCGGGCCGAAGGCTCCGGCAGCGGCTCCAGCCCGCGCAGTTTGCGCTGCCTGTTCTGGAATTCCCAAATGTGGCGCTGACGTTCCACGACGGCGGGGTAGGTGGCGCGGAAGGGCGATTGCTCGATCAGCACAGCGCGCTCCTCGTCGGACAGCGACCCTATCTGGCCGCTGGGTTTGGCGACCTTGATGCGTTCCACCGGCATGGGCACGCCGTCGTCGACCAGGGTGGAAACCAGCGCCTCGCCAACGCCCATCTCCAGAACCGCCCGCTCTACTTCGATGGCCTTGTTGGGTCTGAAGGCCCTGGCTGCTGCCTTCACGAACCGCTGTTCCTTGGGCGTATAGGCGCGCAGGGCGTGCTGCACGCGGTTGCCCAGCTGGGCCAGCACATTGTCGGGCACGTCCGCAGGGGATTGGGTGACGAAGTAGACGCCCACGCCGCGGGAGCGCACCAGGCGCACGATCCGCTCAATGGATTCCAGCAGATGCTTGGGCGCGTCCTTGAAGAGGAGATGCGCCTCGTCGAAGAAGAACACCAGGCGCGGCTTGTCCACGTCACCGACCTCGGGGAGCTTCCGGAACAGCTCGGTGAGCAGCCAGAAGATCAAGGAGGCATAGAGCTTGGGCGCTTCCATCAGGTCGTCGGCGTGCAGCAGGTTCACCGCGCCCTTGCCCTCCACCACGCGAATGAAGTCGCTGATCTGGAACGGCGGCTCCCCAAAGAGTCGCGCGCCACCCTGCTGCTCCAGCGTCAGGATATTGCGCTGGATGGTGGCGATGGAGGCCGCGGTGATGTTGCCATAGACCTGGCACACCGTCTCACGGTCCTCTTGCATGTCCTGCAGCTGCCAGCGGAGGTCATCCAGCGTGAGGAGATAGTCGGCCTGATCCTCTGCGCGCTTGAGCGCGATGGCCAGCGTGCCCGCCTGCGTCTCGTTCAAGTTTAACATTCTGCCCAGCAATTGAGGGCCAATTTCCTGCACGCTGGTGCGGATCGGGTGGCCCTTGCGTCCGTAGACGTCCCAGAACGTCACCGGGGCGGCCGTGGCGATGCCGGAGAGATCGCCTTTCACGTCGGCCGCAAAGACCGGTACGCCGGCGGCCGAGAACTGCTCGGCCAGGCGCTGGAGCGTCACAGTCTTGCCGGTGCCGGTGGCACCGGTGACTAGGCCGTGACGGTTGGCGAAGCGTAACGGCAGTGAAACCGTTCGGTCGTCGACTGTGCTACCAATTTCCAGTTTCATCGCTGCGCCTTGGCCTTGGAAGTTGACACAAAAAGTGTAACTCAATGAGTGTCGCAGTCAATCGAAAAAGGGTCCAGAATGCCTAGAAATCCTAGTATTTCGGCCGCTCAATGCCGCGGCGCGAGGGCAATGCTCGGGTGGTCACGCGAGGAGCTGGCCGACGCGTCCTCCGTGCATCTACGAACCATAGTTGATTTTGAGCGGGAGGCGCGCTCACCGCGCGCGGCAACGTTTGAGGCACTGGAGGCAGCCTTCAATCGCGCTGGAATCTCTTTCTTCACAGAGTCTGGGAACGTAGAGGGAATTCAAATTCGGCTCGCACCTGAAGTGCCCGGACTCACAGAATCTAAATCAAGTAGGTGAGGTCAAGTTCTAAGTCTTAGAAAATAGAGGGAAATTTTCCCTACGGGATGAGTTCCATTGGGCTAATACGCGATCTCAGCCGCTATGGCTTGCAATATAGGCAGATAAGCGCAATGAATACAGCAAGTCTCAGGTCATTAACGCCTCAGGGAGAGAAAGATGAGCGCAGATGACGTTTCTAGACTAACGCAACGGCTCGATCATATGGTGCCGGACAACAACATTCACGCTTCCGTAAATGCGCAGGCGGCGGAAAACTTGGGTGCGTTATCCGCAGTCCTGGCTGATGCCTTGCCAGATCCATCCTTGTCGCCCGATGAACGACTGGAACGCCTTGCTCGTGTGAAACAAGACCGTGTTCCGAGAACGGAGTATCTGCTGCCTGCTATCGAGAAGCTTGACCGGCTAGAAAGGCGCTTGGCAGAACTCGTCCCAGGGGAGGGGCTTTCGGCCATGGATCGGCTCCAGACCCTCATTCGCACTTTGGAGGGGGACGGCTCTGTGGTTGAACGGCTGGAGAAGATGGGGGATCCCCGCGCCGGCGTCGCCCCTGTGCGATAATGCTCCAGCAAAACATTATTGTGCGGACTGGTGCCGGAGTTGCTGGCGTGCTCTCGTCTGTGCCGCTGAAAGGCCACTATGGACTAGTTGAAAACGGGCAAAACCTTTCTGGTCAAATCCAAGATGCGCTAGAAGTTCTGCAGCAACTGAACCCTCCTTGTTGCGACCTCGTAGCCAAATATGTCTCGTCAATAAACTGGGTGGATGTGTACCCCGGCTCTGGTGAACAGCTTCTGACATCATCAAGCTTCCCAGCAACGCGAGGCGAGGTATTCATTAGCAAAAAGGCGACCCGGCACATACCGCCCGACATTGTGTTGGACGAAGGGTGTTCCTACTTCCTGGCAGAAAACCTCTATCATGAGGCTCTGCATCAGGAGCTCAACGGTTTACTTCTTGATCGAAATTACTTGGCTTCGTCGTACAATGCTGAGGTTGCTGCGAGGATAGATGTACCGTGGCGTGGTCAGATGTGGCAGCCCGACCGAATAGTTCATGCGCTGTATGTATATAGACACCTTGTTCCACTAAGGCAGGCAGCGAGTTCGAGCAACCTCGCACCCATGCTGAATTTGGCGATCGAAAGAGGCAATATGGCCGTGCAGGTGCTGTCTAATCGCCTGCCCAAATGCCAAATGGTTTTTTCTTTAGCCGGTGAACATTTGTATGATTGGCTGTTGAATCAGGATGGCCTGCAGACTGCGCCGTACCGTGTAACTTTGTGACAGTTCAATCCGGCACCAACGAAACACTACGGCAACCGTAGCGTTGTCATTTGTCGACCTGATGGTATTGCAGTGCAGTCGGCATGTACCGGACCGGCCCGGGTGCAGTGCTGTGTACATGCGGCTTGAACATGGAGCTGGCCATGTGCTTAGGCGCGGGGCTTGAGGCTAGGGTAGGCGCGCAGTGGGCGCGACGCTCCAACCAAGGCACAAACGCCAGCCTGTGCCCCGCGCTGTGCCGGCGTGAGGCGGTTTAGGGACCGTATCTCGACCGCTTGGCTTGGGGGCGGCACCCGACCCCGGTTTAGGGCGCAAGTTTTGATTTATAGGGGGTTCAGCCCCGAGGGCCTGACGCAGTTCGTGCCCTGATCAGGCGATTGCCTGAAAAGCCTCGTCGTTCAGGGGACTTGCGGTGTGCCGCTGCGTGGCGCTGACTTCTTGAGAAGGCGATGTCACTGCAAACGGTCGCCTCGCTGCAGGCCAGAAGATCGGGTCGGACCATGTTGAGGGGCGTAATCGCCGTTGATTGCCAGGCCAGCGACCGGTTCCGCTGGGCTGTCTCCGTGGCCATTGTGTTGGTCCAGATCGAAACGTTGACGATTCCAGTTCGCCTGCTGCTTACTGACTGTGGGCAGCAGGGGGCTTTAGATGAGGTTTTGGAACCACTTGCGTTCGTTCGATGCGGGCGAATGGATAGCGTTTGCATTCTTCGGCGCAGGCTCGTTCGTTGTCCTATGGGGTACCTCTGCTAGGCTGTTGGCGGCCGCCTTCCAAGGCGCGACTTTGCCCGTTCCCCTTGATGGAGGTGCGCCCGATCTGCTCGCTCAGCAGAACATGGCAGCCGCTTCCTGGTGGATGGTCGGTTTGACCGCAATTTCAGCGGCCATTGGCGCTCTCAGCCTCTTCTTGATCTTTCGCACGCTTTTGGAAGCCAAGCGGTCGGCCGACGCAGCGCACAGTGCAGTGGAGGCTACTCTGCTGATCGGCAAGCGCCAGGTTCGAGCGTATCTCGACATTGAGGACCCGGTCGCGAAGATTGACCGGATGCAGTTCGTCTTGACCGTCGATGCCCGCCTGTCAAACTCGGGACAGAGCCCGGCTCGAGCCATCCAAGGAACTGCGATTCTGCGGTTCGTTGAGTTCCAAAGTCTGCCAGATGGAGAGATGGACACGCACGCTCTGGCAGAGGTGAGCACGACGTTCAGTGCCTCTGCCGTGAGTGCGGGCAAAGAGATTGGCCTATACCTGACCTTCGGGGTGTACGGCATCGAACCTCGTATGCGCGCATTGTTCAATGGCTACTCGCCACGCGCGATCGAGATCGATGTGTCGCTGGATTACACTGATGTGTTCGACGATAGGACGACGCTGCGGCGGATGCTTGGCGCATTTGTCCCCGAAGTAGAGAAAATGAGAGAGGGCGTCCCTATGCGAGTCTCCACGATCGATGGCTAATGCGGCTGCGTCGCCACCCAGCTCCTCGCTGTGGCGCCAAAAAGCTTGGCTGCCCCCTATGGCCCTAAAATCCACGTTGCTAACAGATTGACCATTCCGGCAAGCGCAAGGATTCCGGAAAGTCCGATCGAATAGCTCCGTCGCGAAGCAACAATGCGGTCCGTGACATTGCTCTGCTCGCGCGAGGTCTTCGACGCGATTGAATGCCGACGTTCTGGCAGGCGCGTTGCACTGAACTGCCTTATTTCTTCGGGAGTTAACGTCGTGATGAGTGTGCTTGGCTGCGGAGCCTCACCAGAGTCCATCGGCGAGGCTCGCCTTCTGAAGAGCCGAGCGATGCCGCGTGCGCAAGCTTTGCAGGCTTGCCAAACAATACTCATGGCAAAGAGAAATATACTAAGCCCAATGCCCTGAAACAGCCATTCTCGGTTGGCTGCGGCCCAATCCCAGGCGGCCCAGATGCTTATGTTCCCTACGCCGTCGAGCATCGCCCCCGCCCCGTGTGGCCTGAAGATCGAGCAAATCATATTAGCGTGGCCAGCGAAAGGGCCGGCGCGCCCAGCGAACTTCGACCGAGTAATCGGCCGCGGACTACAGAGGTAAAAGGGATACCCAGACCGCCAGTCCAGCAGCAAGCGCGGCAAGGCCGCTTGTGAACGCTGCCCAGAAATTGATCCGCGACTGCTTGTTAAAGTAGGCGATGGCCTTTTCCCAGTCGACGCCGCCCATGATGAACGGTCCATCCGTCGAGAGGCTTAGAACTTTCGGCCGTGAGACCTTAGCAAATGGGCTAGTCATCAGTGACGACCAAAGCCAGAGCAGGCTTGAGCCCACCCAAAGAACGGCCGACGCGGTCAGTATGAAGTTCAACATCTAAGTATCCCGTTCCATTCGATTCAATGACTGAGAATAAAACGGAAATTGAACACTGGTCAGCAGTTGCGGATTCGGCGCATCTGCAGCGCCAAAGCTGCGCTCCGCTACCGTCGGAGGATCCTTATTCTGTTATCGCAAATTGCCGCTCGTAGCGTGCTGTCGGCCGACGCTGAACGCCGGATCATAGAGGTGTCGCGCCATGTAGATCTTCGTACGGTGCGCGCTTATAACAGGTGAAGCGATCGGTACAAGGATCACGCTGGAGCTGATTTCCTTCAGTGAACGACGACGGTTACAGCCACTGAGAATCCCACTAGCGTTCCTTTTGGACGGCAGTGGTTTTCGATAAACGGCATTGTCGGATTTTCGGTCAAGACTGAGGAGGAAGACGATGCTCGTCGTCCACGTGGTCCAAGATGCCCTTGGAAACGAAGTGAGTCGAGAAGAACTGAGTATAGTGGCGCGAAATGAGAAAGAGTTCGAACGGTGGCTAGATGGCGCTCGGCAAGGTTTTGCTCGCAAGGGCATTTCCGAGCGCAGAGAACGTTACTGGGCCATGACCGGAAAGATACCAGAGCAAACCCATTATTGGTGGTCTGCTAGCCCCTATGATGCCTCGTAGAAATGCGTTGTTGTTCGGCTAACCCTGACTCTGCTCCGCCCTAGGTTGACACGAAATGAGCTATCGCTCCGATTCTGTCCTCCCTCGGATCAGAGCGATGCCATAAGTGCGGCTCCCTTGTTGGGGCGCCGGAGCATGGAGCTGTCCGAGCTGATTGCACGGTTGACAGAGGCGCTCTGCCGGGGTGGCGCTGGACGGATACTTGCCACCCCGGCTCGAACGCAACCGATGAAGCCTGATCAGGTCGCATGCCTTGGCGGCAGGTCAAGGGTTACTGGACGCGGAAAGACTTTGCCGTCAACCGCGCTTGATAACATGCTCAATTGCAGAATTGCTCGATGGGCTTCAGTACCCGGCGGAATGAACAGAAACAAATCCACTTGAGCCGCGTCGTTGGTGCCGCTGACCAGTGTGCCCGAAAACGATCCTGCGGGTGCGAGATCAAGCCCTAGGGCACAGTTGTTCGTCCACTGTGTCGGGTCAAGCCTTTCAATGAGGATTGGCGCCGCTTCATAGGGTTTGGCGGCTTCTCCGGCTATCTGACTCGCGGAGAGTATCTTGGCGCCATGAGGGCGCTGGACCCGAGCACCAAAAACGGTCCACCGGGGTGCATCGCGGTTTCGGACCTGTATTGTGGCGCTGTACCATCCCGGCCGATTATCCACTGGTGAGACATAATTTACCTCGACAAAAGGCAGTGAGTTTTCCTCCGCCTCCTTCCGCCGCCGGTCATCCAGGAAAAACGCCACCGCCGCCGCCCCCAGAACGGGAACACCAATGGTCGCTATCAATGCCCAGTCCCACTCTCCCATGACACCCCCATGTCGCATTCATGTCGCATGGATTCGCCGGGGGTGTCGAGAAAGGCTCGGAAATGCTGGGTAACTGGGCGCAACACGAATGCGACATGACGAGACCCCGACGAGCACCGCGATCTGCCGCAACTAATTGAATTTGTTGGTGATTTTTTTGGAGGCCGCGTCCGGAATCGAACCGGAGTACACGGATTTGCAATCCGCTGCGTAACCACTCCGCCACGCGGCCTCTGGGCGCTGTACCTATTGGACGGCAATCGCTTATGCAATAGGCTGCGTGTTGCACTGTGAATTTTATGGCTGGCACGGCAACGGCCACATGACTTTTCCCATCACGCGTGTCCCTGAAGCCGGCGGGACAGGCAGGCAGTCGATGCAGTTTAAAGTGACCTCGGCTTACTATGACGAAGCCAGCAAGTACCTCGTCTATACCGCAACCGGCGAGCGGAATGGGGCACGGTACACTGTCTCATCGCGGGTGAAGTGCCTCAAAGCCCCAACCACGCCTGAGCGCTTGCATATGGTGGTCCTCCTGGCCCTGACAGATCAGTTCAAACGCCCAAGTCCTTCCGGTCGAAAAGAATAGCGTCTGGATGCGGGAACACCTGGCTCGCTATGCAGTTGCCCTTCAAAGCCGAAAGGAAGCTGCAAATGACCAAGAAGCATCAGCAGAGCGAAGTTGCGCCCGAAGAGACGACACCAGGCCAGCAACAGGACGACAACATAGACGATCTCGGTCGCCGCACGGATGGCACGGAACTCGACCAGCCAGCCGATCCGGAGCCGAACAATGGCAGGTCCGATCCGGACCGGAAGCCCTCTAGCGATAAATAGGCCAGCAGTCCTTGCGCCGCGAGAAGGGTGGTTGCGTTTGTTGCGGTCCGGGCATATTCACGTCCGGCATATGCCAACGGGAGGCCGGACGTGGCCATCATTGATTACGGCGTGGCGCGCAAGGCCATGGTCGACACCCAGATCGCGGTACATTCCGTGGTCGAGCCGCGACTGCTATCCGCCTTGCTGACTGTGCCGCGCGAGCAATTCGTTCCAGAGCACCGCGAGGCATTGGCCTATAGCGATGCCCCGCACGACATCGGCAGTGGCCGGTTGCTGTCCTCGCCTGTCGTTTTTGCACGCCTCGCACAATTGGCGGCGATCGGGCCGGATGACCAAGTCCTCGATATCGGCTGCGGCAGCGGTTATTCCTGCGCAATCCTGTCCAGACTCGCCAAATCGGTAATCGCCTGCGAATCTGATAAAGTCCTGGCAAGGATTGCCGGGCACAATCTGAATCAGATGGGCGCGTCTAATGTGTCCGTTGTCACTGCGGAGGACGATGCGCTTTTGGCGGGGCCCTTTGATGCCATCATGATTGAGGGCGCTGTTGCCAGGGTCCCGGGCCGATATCTTGATCGTCTGGCCATGGGTGGCCGATTGGTTGCAGTTGTTGGCGAGGGGGTCGCCGGGGTGGCAACGGTCTGGGTTCGGACCCCTGAAGGTATTGTGTCTCGTGCTCATTTCAACGCAAAGCTGCCGTCACTTCCAGTGAACGATGTGGCTGAAGAGTTCGTCTTTTGAGTCGTATTGTTGCGATCGGGTCACTTGCGGGCATGAAGATGCAATTAAAGTGCGGTACGGATTGCGTGAGTCGGTTGTACACCCCATCTGCCGGGCGTATGGGTGAATGGGTCTGGAGGCGGTTGATGAATAGTCTTGGTTTTCTGCGGGCAGGAGCCTGTGCCCTCTTGCTGACGGTATCGTCGGTCGGAGTTGCTCATGCCCAATCGATCAGCCAGGCCCTTGCCGCCGCCTATGATCATGCGCCGGACCTGCAATCCGCGCTTCTCAGTGCAAAGGCGCAGGCCGAAGGCATTGTTCAGGCCAAGGCGGGGATGTTGCCCACCATTGGCGCCTCGATCAGCGGCAGCCAGAGTGCGAACCTGATTGGCGGCAACTGGACCAGCGGCAGTTCACTGACTACCGGGCTCTCCTACAACCAGACCATCTACGACAACAATCGCACGGCAGCCCGGGTTGAAGCGGCCCGTGCCGCCGCCGAGGTGGCCGAATACCAGATCCGCAATACCGAGCAGAATGTCCTGCTTCAGGTCGTGCAGGCCTATATGTCTGTCCTGAGCGGACGTGATCTTGTTTCTCTGCGACAGGAGAATATCAACTTCTTCCAGGCGCAGCTGCAGTCGGCACAGGATCGACTTGATGTTGGGGAGGGAACACGCATCGATGTTGCCCAGGCCCAGGCACGTCTGGCCCAGGGGCAAGCCGCATACCAGGCTGCTGTGAGCACGCTGCAGACCAGCGAGGCCACATTCCAGCGCCTGGTCGGTCAACGGCCGCAGGGTCTGTCGACCAGCCACGGTTACGCCAATCTCATTCCGCGCTCGATCGACGCCGCCATTTCCGAGGCCGAAATCGGGCATCCGGCCATCCTGTTGTCCAAGGCCAGCATTCGCGCCGCCCAGGCCGGCAGCGATGCGGCCAAAGCGGCCTTTGGCCCCACAGCGACAGTTTCTGGCTCGGTCGGCACGAGCTGGACAGGCCCCTCAGGCGGAGCCCAGGACGGCATTCGCGGTTCACTTGGCTTCCAGATCAGCATTCCGATCTATTCGGGTGGTGCCATCGGTTCCGGGGTGCGTCAGGCCAATTTGAACCAGATCAAGTCCGAAGTGGACGCCATGGCCGCCTATGACCAGATTCGTGAGGCCGTGATTTCAGCCTGGACCGGCATCCAGAGCGCTAATGCGCAGATAAGCGCCGCGCAGGCTGCCGTGACCGCCAGTAATACTGTTCTCGATGGGGTCATCCAAGAGCGCGATCTGGGCACCGCGACCACGCTGGACGTGCTCAATGCCCAGGCCGACCTGACCAGCGCCCGTGAGGCCCTGATAAACGCCTCCAACGGCAAGACCGTCGCGACCTTCTCGCTATTGAGTGCCATGGGGCGCCTGACGGCGCGCGATCTCGGCCTTCCGGTGCAGGTCAAGTCGGCTGTCCCCTATACCCAGGCGGTCGAGGATGTCTGGCAGGAATTGCGGACCGTCGTCGAATAGCGCGAACAATTGATCGCAAAATGTTGTGGCCGGGTAAGTTCCGGCCACAACTTTTCGTGGAAGACCATCACTTCCGGTCTTGGGGCGATTCCTATGTGGTCGCCATATGTTTAAGCTGATGATTACGAATCAGGGTTGGCGGCTGCGGACGTTGACCCAGTCGGGCGCATGAGTAAGAGGCACTGATGAATAAGCCGGCACCCAAAGAACCGTCCATGGACGAAATCCTGTCGTCCATTCGACAGATTATCGCCGATGATGATGCAGCCGGTGCACCTCGCCGTCCCTCTGCACAGTCAGCGCCCCCGCCAATGCAGGCGGCTCCGGCGCGGCCGCTGGGTGAACAGGACGATCGTGATCTCAGCGACATGCTCGACGACATAGAACCCCTGGCTCTGTCTCCTTCCCAGATTGTCGAGGAGGGAGAAGATGCGGACGGCTTCAGCTTTGATTCTATCCTGGCCGACACCGAGGGCGCGGAAGCCGAGCCTCCCGCACTGGTGGAAGGAGAGGACGTGACATTCGACGCCGAGGACGATCTGCCCAGCTTCGATCCGGCTCCGGCCAAGGCGCGGCCCGAGGAGCCCGAAGAACCCGTAGCGAAAGCTGCACCTGCACCTGCCCCGCAACCAGAGCCCGAACCGCAGGCGATCCCCGAGCCGGAACCGGCCATTGAGGAGCCCGTGGCCCGGGCCGAGGCGCTCCCTGATCCGACATTGACGTCCGACATGGCGGACCAGCTCCTTGAGCCTGCCACCCGTGCGGCTGTCCGAGGTTCCATCGGCAAGCTCAGTGCCCTGGGCATTGGCAACCCCAGCCTTACCATCGAGGCCATGATGCGCGACATGCTGCGTCCGATGCTCAAGGAGTGGCTGGACGAGAACCTGCCATCGGTCGTCGAGCGTATGGTGGAAAAGGAAATTTCCCGCGTCTCGCGCGGCGAGTGACTTCGAACCGTCCCGCAGGGAAAAATGGTCCAGTGGACCATTTTTAGGTGAGAAGGCCATGAGAGCTATGCTCGAATGGCAAGACCGTCCCGCAGGGAAAAATGGTCCAGTGGACCATTTTTAGGTGAGAAGGCCATGAGAGCTATGCTCGAATGGCAAGACCGTCCCGCAGGGTGGGTACGCCAGTGGCGTGATCGGGGAAGAGAGCCGCAATAGCGAGACGCGATTGGCTGACCGAGCCGACCGGTCAGTCAATGGCTGTTGACCCCGCACCCCGCATTTGCTTGAAGACTGCCAACCTATTTCGGCCCGCCATGGTCCAGCCTGGCGGGTCGCTGCTGTTCGCGAGTGACGTTTATGCTTGAAAAGACCTACGAACCCGCCGCCGTCGAAAGCCGCATCTATGATGCCTGGCTTGACGCCAACGCCTTTGCGGCCGGGGCAGGGGCCAAGCCCGGGGCCGAGACCTTCACCATCGTCATTCCGCCGCCCAACGTCACCGGTTCGCTCCATATCGGCCACGCCCTCAACAATACCATCCAGGACATACTGGTCCGCTTCAACCGCATGCTGAAGAAGGACGTTCTCTGGCAGCCAGGCACCGACCACGCCGGCATCGCCACTCAGATGATCGTCGAGCGCCAGCTTGCCGAAAAGCAGCTCGACCGGCGCACCATGGGCCGCGATGCCTTCATCGATCGCGTCTGGGAATGGAAGGCCGAGAGCGGCGGCACCATCATGAATCAGCTCAAGCGCCTCGGCGCTTCGGCCGATTTCAGCCGTGAAAAGTTCACCATGGGCGAACGCGGCCAGGCGGACGACCAGATGGTGCGCGCGGTGACCAAGGTCTTCGTCGAACTGCACAAGCGCGGTCTCATCTATCGCGCCAAGCGCCTGGTGAATTGGCATCCCGGCCTCGAAACCGCCATTTCCGATCTCGAAGTGGAGAATATCGAGGTCAAGGGCCACATGTGGCACCTGCGCTATCCGCTGGCCGATGGCGTAACCTACCAGTTTCCGACTGTGGACGAAGAAGGCAATGTCACGGGTCAGGAAACCCGCGACTACATCATCGTTGCTACAACGCGTCCCGAAACCATGCTGGGCGACGTTGCCGTTGCCGTGCATCCGGAAGATGAACGCTATGCCGGCCTGGTCGGAAAATTCATCGAGCTGCCGCTGGTTGGTCGCCGCATACCCGTCGTCGCCGACGAATATGCCGACCCGACCCTGGGCACCGGTGCGGTCAAGATCACCCCGGCGCATGATTTCAACGACTTCGAAGTCGGTACCCGCGCCGGCGTCGAGCCGATCAACGTCTTCACCACGCGCGGCGCGATCATCGACGCCGATTTCATTCCCGCGAAATATCGCGGCATGGATCGTTTCGAGGCCCGCAAGGCGATCGTCGCCGATCTCACCGCCATGGCCGAAGAGAACCCGACACGAGGCCTCGACCATATCGAAGACAAGAAGATCATGGTCCCGCATGACGAGAAGAGCAAACTCGTCGTCATCGAGCCGTTCCTCACCGACCAGTGGTGGGTCAAGGCCGACGTCCTCGCCCAGCCGGCGCTCGCCTCGGTGCGCGAAGGCCGCACCAAATTCGTGCCCCAGCAATACGAAAACACCTATTTCGCCTGGCTTGAGAACATCAAGCCCTGGTGCATTTCGCGCCAGCTCTGGTGGGGTCACCAGATTCCGGCCTGGTACGGGCCAGATAACGAGGCTTTCGTCGCCTACGACGAGGCCGAGGCCAAGGCCGCAGCGGAAAAGCACTATGGCAAGCCGGTCGAGCTGACCCGCGACCCGGATGTCCTCGACACATGGTTCTCTTCAGCTTTGTGGCCGTTCTCGACTCTGGGCTGGCCCGACGAGACGCCCGAACTCAAGCGCTACTACCCGACCGATGTCCTCGTCACCGGCTTCGACATCATCTTCTTTTGGGTCGCCCGCATGATGATGATGGGCCTCGAATTCCTCGACAAGGAACCCTTCCACACGGTCTACATGCATGCCCTGGTCCGCGACGAAAAGGGCCAGAAGATGAGCAAGACCAAGGGCAACGTCATCGATCCACTCAAGCTCGTCGACGAATATGGCGCCGACGCCACCCGCTTCACCCTGGCCGCCATGGCCGCGCAGGGGCGCGACCTGAAGCTCGCCATTTCGCGCGTCGAGGGTTACCGCAACTTCGTCACCAAGCTCTGGAACGCCGCCCGCTTCCTCGAAATGAACGAGTGCCGCCGCGTCGCCGGCTACGATCCGAAGACCAATACGCTCGCGCTCAATCGCTGGATTGTCGGCGCCACCGCTCGCGCTCTGGCATCGGTTCGCACTGGCATTGAGGACTACAAGTTCAACGAAGCGGCCAACAGCGCCTATGACTTCGTCTGGGGCACGTTCTGCGACTGGTATGTGGAATTCGCCAAGCCCGTCTTCATGGGCGAAGACGAGGCCGCCAAGGCCGAAACGCGGGCCACCGCCGCCTGGGCCCTCGACCAGATCCTGATCATGCTGCATCCGATTATGCCCTTCGTCACCGAAGAGCTGTGGGAAGAAACCGGCAAGTTCGGTCCGGCGCGCGAGAGCATGCTGATTACCACTGAATGGCCTGACCTCTCGGGCCATGAAGACGCGGAGTCCGACGCCGAATTGGCCTGGCTGATCGATGTCATCTCCAATGTCCGCTCGGTCCGCGCCGAAATGAATGTGCCGGCCGGCGCCAGGCTGCAAATGGTGGTCACGGGAGCAGGGGAGCAGACTCTGTCGCGCCTGGTCGCCGGTACCTCGCTGATCTCTCGTCTGGCCCGTCTCGAAGAGATTTCGCCGCGAAACGAAGTGCCGGGCGAATCTGCTCAGTTCGTCGTCGGCGATTCAACCTTCGCCTTGCCATTGGCTGGCGTGATCGACATCGCTGTCGAAAAGGCCCGCCTGGAAAAGGAAGTCGGCAAGCTCGACGGCGAGATTGCTCAGATCGACAAGAAGCTCGGCAATGAGCAATTCGTGTCCAAGGCACCCGAAGAGGTGATCGAGGAGCAGAAGTCGCGCCGCGAGGCAGCCATTGAGCGTCGCACGAAAATTGGGGAGGCGCTGCAGCGCCTGAGCTGATCGTCATGAGCACCACCGCCAAAACGCCGAACGAACGGGCAGTGTTCAACGGACTTGTGGGCAGCGGTGCGGTGCTCATATTCGATGGCAAGGGCGGGATGACGCGGCACGAACCCGATGACGATCATCCCGTTGTGCCGCCTGGCGGCTTCAAACTCGTTGTCGGCAATTCCAAGGGTCCCGAATTCAAGCTCTGGCTCAAGGGCGAGTTGGGCGAGTTCAACTCGGGCCTTGTCACGGCGCCGACCTCCCGCAGCCGCTGCAGCGTCCTCGACGACAGGGCGCTGGTCATCCTGCGGGTCGTACGCCCGGGCGCAGAACCGCATGATGTGGGACGACAATTTCTCACCATCTGGATCGAAAAGAGCCGGGTGATCATTGCCTCGGAGCTGAACATCCTGGATTTCCTCGGCCTCGCCAGGGTCGAGCAGGTTGAACACGCTCCCACCAGCCCTGCTGACCTCATCGCCCGCCTGGCCCTCCGCGCCACAGACCGGCTGGAGCCGTTGATCGAGATGCTCGGGGACCGTTTGGATGAGGTCGAGGAAAGCCTGATCACCAACCGGACGGAAAGAGCCCAGGACAATCTCGAGCACTTGCGGCGCACATTGATCAGCTTCCGCCGGCTTGTTTGGCCGCAGCGCGACGCCCTCACCACGCTGGAAGTCGAAGATCTGTCCTATTTCTCGGATCGTGATCGGCTGCGTTTGCGCGAAGCGGCGCTGCGAACCGCTCGCATCGGCGACGAGCTTCAGGCGCTGTCCGAGCGGGCGGTGCTTGTTCATGAAGAGATCATCGACGATCGCGCCGAACAGATGAACAAGGCCATGCTGCTCCTCGCGGCCGTCACCGTGATCTTCTCGCCGCTGACACTGATCACCGGCCTGCTTGGCATGAATGTCGCCGGTATTCCCTTCGCCGAAAGCGGTGCCGCCTTCTGGGTAGTCTGTGCCGCCATCGTGGGACTGGGGCTTGCCGTGCTGTGGGTGATGCGGCGGCGCCACTGGATGTAACGCCGCCGCGACGCGTCAGATGCGACCCTGCATCGCGTGCAGCGCCGCATAAGCGCCGTCCCGGTCCATCAGCTGCTCATGCGTCCCTTCCTCGACAATACCCTCCGGCGAGAGCACCAGGATGCGATCTGCATGGCGAACGGTCGATAGGCGGTGCGCGATGACGAGCGTCGTGCGTCCCTTGACCAAGGTCATCAGGGACTGCTGGATCGCCCGCTCACTCTCATTGTCCAACGCGCTGGTGGCCTCGTCGAAGATCAGCACTGGCGGGTTCTTGAGAAAGGCCCGGGCAATGGTCAGTCGCTGCTTCTGCCCACCGGAGAGCTTGACGCCGCGCTGACCGATATCGGTGTCATAGCCCTGGGGCAGGGAGGTGATGAAATCATGCGCATTGGCGGCCTTGGCAGCCGCAATGATGTCGTCCTCCGACGCATCCGGGCGGCCATAGCGCAGATTGTCCGCCACCGTGCCGCTGAACAGATACACATCCTGCTGCACCACGCCCACATTGCGACGCAGCGAAGACAGCTTCAGGTCTCTTACATCTTGCCCATCCAGCATCACCTTGCCCGCGTCAACGTCATAGAAGCGCGGGATCAGGCTGCACAGCGTGCTCTTGCCCACCCCTGACGGACCGACGAGCGCGACGAACTCACCCGGGCGGATGGTCAGCGAAAGACCCGACAACACCCCTGGCGCGTCGGACTCATAGCGAAAGCTGACAGTGTCGAACACGATCTCACCGCAAACCCGTTCAAGCGCAAGGGCGTTCGGCGCATCGGCAATGTCCGGCTCGGTTTCGAGCAATTCCATTGCCCTGACAAACCCCGTATATCCTTCCTGCCAAAGGCGGATGAAATTGTCGAAGCGCTTGATCGGATCGAGCAGCACACCCACGCAAAGCAGCAGGGTGAGAAGCCCCGCCGCCTCGATTTCGCCCGACAGCATGCGCATGGCGCCCAACACGATCACCACGATCGTGACCAGTTGCGCAAAGCCGTCCATGCCGCTCCACAGCAAGGCTTCGCTGCGATAGCCATCGGATCGGGAGCGCAGGAAGCGGGCATTTTCCGCCTCGAAGCGCGCCATCTCGTCGGCCTCATTGGCAAAGGACTGCACGACGCGGACGCCGCCCAGTGCATCCTCGACGCGCTCATTCACACCGGCAATCCGCTCCTTGGAGGTGCGCAGCGCGATGTTCATCCTGTTGTTGAAGTACAACGCGTAACCAATTGCGAACGGGAGCAGGCCTGCAATGGACAGCGCGATGATCGGATCAATCCAGATCAGCACCGCCATGGCGCCGGCGAACTTCAGCACGCTGATCGCGAGGTCCTCGGGACCATGATGGAACAGCTCGCCCAGCCACAGTGAGTCATTGGTGATCCGGCTCATCAGCTGGCCCGTGCGCTGCCGGTCATAAAAGCTGAACGACAGCGTCTGGCAGTGCTCGAACAGTTCGCTGCGCACCTGCGCCTCAATGCGGGCGCCCATCACGTGACCGCGATAGTCCACGAAATAGGTGGCCAGCGCCTGCACGGCGAAAATGGCCAGCAGGATGCCGCCCAGCTTCAGCAGCTCCCCCACGGCGTCGGGAGAGCCGGCAAGTTCCGGAAGCCGGGTGACAATCAGATTGGCCAGTAGCGGCAAGGCGATTGCCGTAACCGACACCAGCACTGCGCAGGCCAGCACGGCCATCAGCAGCGGCAGATGCGGCCGGTAGTAGGAAAGGAACCGCCTCCAGCGTGCGCGACCAATGGCCGACGCGGCGGGCGACGTGCGTGGGACGAAGACGAAACGGGAGGGGGCGCTAGCTTGTTTTGCGGCGCTCGCGGCTCCGGCAGAAGGTTTCAGAGACATGGATGTAGCTGTCCTGTTGCAGACCAAGGGTGTTCCGGTTGAACAGGTTCGCTTTCATCATTCTCTCCCGCGCTCTGGCGTTACGCTGCAACTATGCGCGCGCACCGCGCTCCACGCAACGCGCATGCGGTATCCTGCAGGCGCTCTGTGACGATTCGGCAACAAACCCTCCGATTCCCTCTACGGAAATCTCACATCAACGATTTGGCGATGTTTCCCGCCACAATCTGATCTTATTGCAGGTTGCATGGCATTCGGGGGCGGGTGCTGGCATGGCTGATCGACGCATATGCGGCGGGTCAGGCAGTGCCGATCTACCCCCGGGGCTGATGAACAAGTAATTGGCGCAAGACGCCAGAAACGGTGGCTATGGAAGACCCGTTTGAGAGCATGACTGGCTTGGCGCGCATCTCGTCCAGTGCCGGGGTCGCCGACCGTGAACGCGCTTGTGATGAATTGGGCCGAATGCTGTCACAAAGCCCGTTTACGAATTGTTCAGAAGTCACTTTGTCCGGCCGCGTCGTCCGGGCAATATCGTCATTGATCCGCTGCGGCAGGGCATTAGCACCTGTCGTGCCGTCGACCCTGCCTCAGCGGGGATCGGCTCTCGGTTATGCCCGTGCTCGCCTGGGCAAAAGGAGTGTTATGCGCACCACTTGGGACCAGTCCCTTGCCTGCGCCGTGTCCGGAGCGTTGCTGGCCCTGGGCCTGGCCGCGCCCGCTTTCGCCCAGACGGCCGCCGAGGCGGCCCAGGATTTCGCCCGGACCCTCGACGGCACCGGGGCCTTTGTCTCCAACGACACCTATCTTTCTGCGCTCGAAAGCGACGCCGCCGCCGGTCGGCCCCTGGCGCTCTGGCAGCTCGGGACCATGTATGAAAGTGGTGAGGGCGTCGACAAGGACCCGGTCAAGGCCTTTGGCTATTTTGCCCAGATCGCCAACCAGCACGCCGACACCGCGCCGCGCGGTCTGGAAGCCGATATCGTGGCCAATTCCTTCGTCAAGCTCGGTGAATACTTCCGCCTTGGCGTTCCCGAAGCTGGTATTTCCCAGAATCCGGCCGAATACCACCGCATGCTGATGCATGCCGCCACCTATTTTGGTGACCCCGAGGCGCAATATCGCATTGGCCTGCTTTACCAGCAGGAAGACGGCTTGGGTCTGAGCCCGATGCTCTCGGCCCGCTGGTTGCAGTCTGCTGCGCACAAGGGCCATTGCCTGGCCCAGGCACAGCTTGGCAACCTTCTGTTCAACGGCATGGATACCTATCCGCCCCGTCCGGCCGAAGGCTTGATGTGGCTCAACCTGGCGCACACCACATGTTTGGGAACATCCGACATCGCCTTGGCCGATGAACTGCTGAACCGTGCCATGTCCATCGCTACGCCCGAAACCCGGGCTGCAGCGCTTGAGATGGCCAATTCCGGCGTCGCGGTCAGCGCCCAGTTTTGACGCCTCAGAAGCTGAAGGCGCCTTCCACCGGCACATGGTCACTGGGCTTTTCCCAGCCGCGCACGTCCTTGTGCACCACCACATCGTCCAGCCGGTCTGCGGCCTGGGGCGACAGCATCAGGTGGTCGATGCGGATGCCGGCATTGCGCCGCCAGGCGCCCGCCTGGAAGTCCCAGAACGTATAGGCTTCCTCGGCCGTGATGGCCCTTAGCGCATCGGTCATGCCCAGATTCCGCAGGATACGGAATTTCTCCAGGCTTTCCGGGCGATACAGCGCATCGCCCCACCAGGCCTTGGGGTCATGGGCGTCGATCGGCGCCGGGATCAGGTTGAAATCGCCCATCAGGATGAAGGGCTCTTCGAGCGCCAGGCGGCCTTCCACAAAGCTGTTGAGCCGGTCCATCCAGGCCAGCTTGTAGGGGAATTTTTCCGTATCCACCGGGTTACCATTGGGCAGGTAGATATTGCACACCCGCACCACGCCGCCATCGAGCGAGAACACCCCCTCGATCAGGCGCGCCTGCTCGTCCTCGTCATTGCCCGGCAGGCCGCGATGCACCTCGTCGAATGGCAGCTTGGAGAGCAAGGCCACGCCATTCCAGCTCTTCTGGCCGTGGGTTTCGACATTGTAGCCCAGCGCCTCGAACTCGGCGCGCGGGAAACCTTCGTCCACCGTCTTGATTTCCTGCAGGCCGACAATGTCCGGCTTTTCCTCCTCCAGCCATCGCAGCACCAGCTCCAGCCTGGCTTTGATGCCATTGATGTTCCAGGTCGCGATACGCAGGGTCATGGCGGGCCTCAGGTCAATTCGGAGTAGACGGCCTTGCGCAGGGCGCGCGGAAAAGCCAGCTCGCCACCATAGAACGCCGTATTGCTCAGCGAAACCATGGTGATCCGGTTCACCGGATCGATCGACCAGATGTGCCCATAGATACCGCCCCAATTATTGGTGCCCGCCGGCCAAAAGAGATCGGCTCGGGCGGGATCGGTCGTGTAGCTGCCAAGGAAGCTGAAGGCCTGGCCAGGCTCGCGCTCGTATCCCATCTGGTCCTGCATGGCCATCTTCGCCGTCTCGGGCCTGAGCACAGCTCCGCCATCTGCCAGCATCGCATTGAGGAACCGGATGAAATCGGGCGCGGTTGTCGCCATGCCACCGCCGCCGCACTCGAAGGCCTTCTCGTTGAAGATACGGGCTGGGGAGAAGCGGGTGATGCCACCCCAAGGGTTCTTTGCCGCGTGCGGCTCGCCCATGCGCACCGGTCTGTCTTCGCCATCGGCATAGGGTACCGCAAGGCGGTCCCTGTCGGTCACGTGGAAGGCTGTGTCCGCCATGCCGAGGGGTTCGGTCACACAATGCGCGACAGCGTCCCGCAAACGGCCGCCATGCAGCTTCGCGACGACGCCTCCCAATACGTCGATCGCCATGGAATAGAACCAGGACGTGCCGGGCGGATAGGAAAGCTCCTGCGCGCCGAGCAGCGGCAGCAACTCATCCAGGTGCATATCCGTGTCGGTCAGCCCCGCGCTGATCCGGGGGTCTTTGTCCGAATAGTCGTAGATCAGCCCTGCGGTGTGCGTCATCAGGTGCTTGAGCGTGATCACCGGCTGGCTGCCGTCGGCCAGCTTTGGCTTGAAATAGGGCAGATACTCCGTGACGGGGTCGTCTACGCGCACCAGTCCTTTGTCAGCCATTGCCAGCAATGTGGCCGCCACCATCGGTTTGGTCAGCGACGCCGCGCGGAAGATCGTGTCCTGCTGCATCGGCGTTCCGGCCTCACGGTCGGCGAGCCCGGCTGCGCGTTGGTGGATGATCTGGCCATCCTTGGAAATCATGACCACGGCGCCAACCAGCTTGCCGCTGGCAACCGCCTCATCGATCACTTTGTCGGTGGCTTGCATTTTGGTCACGGCATTCCTCCCCGCCTTCTTGTGCCGGGTCGCTGCCGATTCAACAATAGTAACTTGTTGCTAGACCGCAAAACTCGTGCCGCAGCCACAGGACGCGACCGCGTTGGGGTTCTTGATCTGGAAGGATTGGCCGACCAGGTCGTCGACAAAGTCGATCTCTGCCCCACCCATGAACTCCAGGCTCAGGGAGTCAATCAGAACTGTCGCATCGCCCTTCTGCAACACCAGGTCATCGTCATTGGGGCTTTCCTGCACCAGATTGTATTCGTACTGGAACCCCGAGCAGCCGCCGCCAGCCACCGAAATCCGCAGCACCGTGCCGGGCGCTTCCTTGGAAAGGATGCGCGACACACGCTTGGCGGCGCGGTCCGAAAGAGTTACGGCAGGGGCATTGGCAAGTGCGGCGTCGGTCATGGGAAGTCCCGGGGTCAGTCGTAATGTCATAACGCTCGCCATAAGATAGGCGTTCAACGCCGGGTTGCAAAGGGCCGAACAGAGCAGATGCGAAACACCGCCTCCTACGCCAGCAAGGCATCGCAGTCCCTCGGACGTCTCTACGACACGGGGGCAAGTCCCACGCGCTCGGAATTTCAGCGCGATCGTGACCGCATCATTCATTCAACAGCCTTTCGTCGCCTGCAGCACAAGACGCAGGTCTTCCTGGCCCACGAAGGTCGCCACTTCCGTAACCGGTTGACCCACACGCTGGAGGTCAGCCAGATCGCGCGATCCATCGCGCGGGCGCTGGGATTGGATGAGGATCTGGCCGAAGCCATCGCCCTCAGCCATGATCTGGGCCACACGCCCTTTGGCCATGCTGGCGAGCGGGCGCTTGATCGAGCCATGGAGCCCTTCGGCGGCTTCGATCACAATGTACAGGCCTTGCGGGTCGTGACACGTCTGGAGAACCGCTACGCAGAGCACGATGGCCTCAATCTGACTTGGGAGACGCTGGAAGGTATTCTCAAGCACAATGGGCCTTTGCCGCATCTGGGTGACCTGGCGGAACTTCCCGTACCGGCCGACCTGCGCGTCAACACCCATGCCAGTCTCGAGGCCCAGGTTGCCGCGATTGCTGACGACATTGCCTACAATGCCCATGACATTGATGATGCTCTGCGGGCCAACCTTGTCACGCTGGAGGATTTCCTGGGCGTCCCCATGGCCGGCCCCATCGTGGAGGAGGTCTTTGCACTTTATCCCGGCATTGCCGCCAAGCGGCAGACTCATGAAGTGCAGCGGCGGATGATCACCCGTGCCGTCGAGGACGTGATTGTCACCGCCCAGGAAAACATTGCATCGGCGGGGGTGTCGTCCCCTGAGGACGCCCGGCAGGCCGGCCGTACACTGGTGGGCTTCTCTGCCGGCATGGCTTCGAACGAGAAACTGCTGAAGTCCTTTCTGTTCAACCGTGTCTACCGCCATGAAGACGTCATGGTGCCGGTCCGGGAGAGCGAGGCCGTGGTTGAACGCCTTTTCGCCGCCTATATGGCCGAGGCCGACATGCCCGGCCGCTGGGGCGAAGCGGGCAGGGTGGTCAGCGGAGCCGAGCGGGCCCGCATTGTCGCCGACTTTGTCGCCGGCATGACCGACCCCTATGCCCTGGACGAGCACCAGCGCCTGTTTGACGCTCGACCCGATTTCCGTTAACCGGACCGCATATCGGCGATGCGCACTTTTCCCCGTCCCCAACCTCAGGTCCGTCCTCGGGCTTGACCCGAGGACCTCTCTCAACACCGCCAAAGCGGCGGCCTGCCCTCAGGTCGAGCCCGAGGGCGGAATGGCGGTTGTGGCAAAGTCGAGCTTCGCCCAAACAGGACACATTGGTTACAGGCCATGGACATTTTCGCCCTCTTCACCACCCGGGTCATCGAGGCCCTGCGTGCCGACCATCCAGAGCTCAGCGAAGAGCTGCTCGCACGTGTCGTGGTGGAGCCGCCGCGCGACCCGGCCCATGGCGACCTGTCGAGCAACGCGGCAATGGTTGTCGCCAAGCCCCTGGGCAAGAACCCGCGCGAAGTTGCTGCACGTCTGGTGGAGCGCTTCAAATCCGCTCCGGACGTCACCTCCGTTGAAGTAGCTGGCCCCGGCTTCATCAATTTCCGGCTCGCGGACTCCATCTGGCACCAGGTCCTCAAGGCCGTCGGCGCGCAAGGCGAGAATTATGGCCGGACCGATTTGGGCAAGGGCGAGCGGGTCAATGTCGAATATGTCTCGGCCAACCCCACCGGCCCCATGCATGTGGGCCACACACGCGGCGCTGTCTTCGGCGATGCGCTTGCTTCGCTCATGGCCTGGTCGGGTTATGACGTCACCCGCGAATATTACATCAACGATACCGGCGGCCAGACCATAATCCTGGGCGAGTCGGCCCTCCTGCGCTATCGCGAGGCCCTGGGCGAAACCATTGAGATTCCGTCTGGCTTCTATCCCGGAGACTATCTGATCCCCGTGGGCAAGGCGCTGGCCGCCGAATATGGCACCTCGCTGCTCGACATGCCCGAGCAGGAGGCCGTGCTCATCGCGCGCGAGGCGGCCCTCGCTGCCATGATGGAACTGGTCAAGGCAGATCTCGCCCAGCTCAACATCCATCACGACGTCTTCTTTTCCGAACGCACGCTCCACGGGCAGGGCGGTGACATCCAGACAACGTTGGACTGGCTGCGTGAGGAAGGCATGGTCTATGAGGGCCGGCTGGAGCCACCCAAGGGCAAGACACCAGAGGATTGGGAAGATCGCGAACAAACCCTGTTCCGCGCAACCGACTACGGCGACGACACTGATCGCGCCCTGATCAAGTCGGATGGCTCCTACACCTATTTCGCAGCCGACATTGCCTATCACCGCAACAAATATCTGCGCGGCTTCAAGCATATGATCAACGTGCTGGGCGCGGATCATTCCGGCTACGTCAAGCGCCTGCAGGCAGCCGTCAAGGCCGTGTCCAACGGCGAGGCGGATATCGATGTGCGCATTTGCCAGCTCGTCCGCCTGCTCAAGAACGGCGAGCCGTTCAAGATGTCCAAGCGCTCGGGCGATCTGGTTCTGCTGTCTGATGTCGTTGAGGAAGTGGGTGCCGACGCAACTCGCTTCATGCTGCTTTTCCGGCGCAACGACGCGGCGATGGATTTCGACTTTGCGCTGGTCAAGGAACAGACCCGCGATAATCCCGTCTTCTACGTGCAATACGCGCATGCCCGGGCCTGCTCGATTTTCCGCACGGCCGAACGCGACATGCCTGATCTCGATATCTCCTCGGCTGCTCTGGCCGGCGCAGAGCTGGAATTGCTGGGCAGCGCAGCCGATATTGAACTGATCCGCCTGCTTGGCGCGTGGCCGCGGACCGTGGCTGCCGCCACGATCGCGCATGAACCCCACCGGATCGCGTTTTATGTGCACGAGCTCTCAGCGGCCTTGCATGGCTTCTGGGCCAAGGGCAAGGATGATCCGCAGTTACGATTTGTTAACCAATCGGACCCGAAGTTGACCCTTGCTCGACTCGCACTCGTCGACGCCGTTCGCCAGGTAATTCGTAACGGCCTTGGGATTTTGGGGGTCTCTGCGCCTGAGGAGCTTTCATAATTCGGGCGCATTGGTGTGAAAATACGCGGCAAAATCCTTGACAGGACATTCCGCATTCTAGGGGCGCTGCCACATGACGTCAGCGAAACCGCAATCGATGGCCGCACAGACTGAAGCACCGGACGATCTTATTGCCGAACTGGCGCGCCTGATGGCCGATGAGGCACGGAACGACCAGCCCGAAACAAAGGTCGAGCCTGCTCCGGTGCGCATACCCGGTGCCTCTCAGACTGACCCGGCACCGCGTCCCGAGGCATCGCCTCGAGCCGAAGCCCAGCCCGGTCAGTCCGCGCCAAAGCCGGTCCGCATACCCGGTGGGGATAGCGACACGCCGGTGGCGACTGAGCCATTCAGTTTCGATTTCGGCTTCGCGCCCAAACAGGCTGAAGCGGGCCCGACCTCCCCAATCTCGGCAGACCCTATCGAACGCGCCACCGCCGAACCGCCAGAACAGGCGCCGCCGGCGCAGGATTTGGCACCGCTCGACCAGGACAGTCTCGCCGACCTGATCGCGGCCGAGCTCGCCTCCGATCTGCCAGCCCCCAACGCCCCCGAGCCGTCGCCCTCCCTGGAAGCTGAACCCGACAGCCACGCCAAGGACGAAGACAATTTCGGCATGCCCCCGATCTTCGGTCTGGGTGGCAAACCCACAATGGCAGCACCTGCCGAAGAGGAAACGCCGGCCCCGCAATCCCCTCCAGCCGTCGCCGCTCCGGCAACCGAGCGCGTCGCAGAAGCGAAATCCGAGCCCCTCGATCCTCTCGACGAAATCGAGCGACTGGTCGGGCCAGCCGTGCGCGCGTCTTCGCCGCAGTCTGCCCCTGCAAGTCCTGCGTTGCGCAGCCTTGCAACGCCGACCATTGCAGTTCCCACACCGGCCAAGGCCGAGCGCGTTGAACCTGTAAAGCCGCAGGCCCCGACCACCGCGCCGGCAGATCAGGACCAAGGCGCAGGTTTGACCTCTGTGGACGAGGCCATTCTGGCCGCCGCCGCTGCAACAGGCGCCCATATCGAATGGGTCAATGCCGGTGGTGCTGCCGACACGCCAAGGGAAACCGAAGCGCTGGCTGAACCCCAGCGGTCTCCGCGCCGCATCAACCGCGCTGTCGCGGGCCCATTGGTCGCCGTCGGCCTGCTCGCAATGGCCGGCTTTGGGCTGTACTGGGTCTTGGGGCAGGGGGGTGCGCCCAGCGGTCCCGCGCCGCTGGTGGTCGCAGACACCAGTCCCACAAAGGAAATTCCGGAAGCCGAAGTGACGGAGATGCCGGCACAATCGGTGGTGTTCAACGAGATTTCCGGCGCCGATACGGCCGAAGGGGAGCAGCTTGTCTCCCGCGATCAGGCCGATACAGAGGCCGTTGTTGCCGCCAGCTCTACGCCGGCCAATGCCGGTATCCTCGCCGACGCGGGATCGACCACGGTCGACCCCAATCAGGATGGACTGGTCAACCGCAAGGTGCGTACTGTCACTGTGCGGCCAGATGGCACAATCGTCAGCGGCGATGACAGCCTGGCTGGTTCTGCCATCCTGCCTGTCGATCGGCCAGATGTTCCCGAAGTACCGGGCGCCGACTTCTCGACACCCGAGCTGGTTGCAAGCGCGCAGGCCGAAACCGCAACGCCCGCTGCCGTGGAAACACCTGTCGCCGAAACTGCCACGCCTGCCGCACCCGCTGCCGAACCGGGCAGCGATATTGCCGTGGTCGACGCGACCGGCGCCGCGGTTCCGGGCACCACCGCCCGCATGCCAATGGAGCGGCCGGCCGATTTTGCGTCCATTGCATCGGCCGCAATCGCTGCCGCCAATGCCAACCCCGCCCCTGTGGCAGCGACCCCCACTGCATCGGCCCCCGCTGCGGCTCCGCAGCCTGCCGCCACAACCACGGCGGGTGGTTCGGCTGCGGCCTATGTGCAGTTGGCTTCGCAGCGCAGCGAGGAGGCGGCGCGACAGTCTGCGCAGGCCATAGCGACCCGCTATGGCGTGTTGTTCGGTGGCGCCAGCCTGGAAATCCAGCGCGTGGATCTGGGCGAGCGCGGCATCTACTACCGGGTCCTTGTCCCGGCGGCATCGCGTGACAGCGCCTCCAATATCTGCACCAACGTCAAGGCGGCCGGCGGCGACTGCCTGCTGCTCTGACGGCGGCAGGCCTTGCTTGACGCGTCACGCGGCAACGGACAAGGATGGCGTGTCACCGCCATCCTGACGGACAGTCCATGACTCAGGCCGAAACCAACTGGTTCGACGCACCGAAGCCACCTGCCGCCGAGGACGTGCTGCATGTCGATGTGGGCGGCTATGAAGGGCCGCTCGATCTTCTGCTGGACCTTGCGCGTCGCCAGAAGGTCGACCTCTCCGGCATATCGGTCCTGGCACTCGCCGAACAATATCTGGGCTTCATCGAGAAAGTGCGCGAACGCCGGATTGAGGTCGCCGCGGACTATCTGGTGATGGCTGCCTGGCTGGCCTATCTCAAGAGCCGCTTGATGGTGCCGCAGGCGCCCGGTGACGAGGAGCCAAGCGGCGAAATGCTCGCCGCGATGCTCCAGTTCAGGCTCAAGCGCCTGGAGGCCATGCGCACCGCCGCCAACCGGCTGATGAACCGGCCGCGCCTGGGTTATCAGATTTACCAGCGCGGATCGCCGGAGCCGATGGAAATCGCCCGGCGCTCAAACTGGGAGGCGAGCCTGTTTGACTTGCTCAAGGCGTATTCGAGCCAGCGTGAGCGCGGCATTTCTACCGATTATGCGCCGCGGTTGCGGACCGTGTGGTCCTTGCAGGACGCTCGCGATATTCTTCAGCGCCTGATCGGCGACAGTCAGGAATGGGTGTCGCTGGACGCCTATCTGGTCGACTATCTGGCGACCCCCGCCGAGCGGGCGACAGTTCGCGCGTCAACCTTTGCATCCAGTCTCGAACTTGTGCGCCAGGGCCAGATCGATATTCGGCAGACCGAGACCTTTGGGCCCCTGTTCATGCGGCGGCGGAGTGACGCGCCGTGAGCGACACGACCGCGACCGAGCAGACCGGCGAAGTTCTGCGTCGCCATTTGCGCATCCTTGAAGCGCTCCTCTTTGCCTCCGATCAGCCCTTGCGTGCATCAGACCTCGCGCCCTATCTGGGCGAGGGCGTCGATATCCATGGTCTGCTGCTTCGGTTGCAGGAAACCTACGCCGATCGCGGCGTCAACCTGGTGCGACGCGGGGAGGGCTGGGCATTTCGCACTGCAGAAGACCTGGGCTTCCTGCTGCGGCGTGAAGAGCACGAAACACGTCCCTTATCGCGCGCGGCGCTCGAAACCCTTTCCATCATCGCTTATCACCAGCCGGCCACGCGCGCCGAAATCGAGGAGGTGCGTGGCGTGGCCACGGGCAAGGGAACGCTCGATCTCCTGATGGAAGCAGGCTGGGTCCGGATGCGCGGGCGTCGCCGCACACCCGGCCGTCCTGTCACCTATGGCACCACGGAAGCCTTTCTCGATCATTTTGGGCTCGAAAGCCTGTCGGATTTGCCTGGGCTGGACGAACTCAAGGGAGCAGGGCTCCTATCGGCCCGTCTCCCTCCCGACCTGCAGATACCCCTCCCGCTCGATGGCGACCTGCGAGACGATGAAGACCCGCTTGATCCCGCCGATCTGGGTGATCCTGAGCCGGAAGACGAGGAAACTTGATCACCAAACGGCGTTTCCAGGCTCACGAAGGGAACACGTTCTTGTGTTCAGGTGCATTTGAACCTATTTCTCAGTCTATCTATCGCGTGTAACGCGTAACAGAGTTCTAGGGAGACCATTATGCACGCGCCGTCTATTTGGGGCATTCTCGTTGTTGCCGTCGTCGTTATCCTGCTGTTCGGCCGTGGGAAGATTTCTGGCATGATGGGCGAGGTGGCCTCGGGCATCAAAGCTTTCCAGAAGGGTATGCGGGACGACGACAAGCCGGCCGAACGCCTGCAGGCAGACGCGCCTAGCACTGTCGATGCCAAGGAAACGGACAAGAGCAAGGACGCCTGAGCGTCCAGCCTTGAACCACTGCATGCGTGGCGGCCTGGCCGTTCTCCGGAGACTGAATAAATGCTCGGCCTAGGCTGGACAGAGATGCTGGTGATCGGCGTTGTGGCGCTGATTTTCATCGGCCCGAAAGACCTGCCCATGGTCATGGGCCGGATCGGCAAGGTTATTGGCCAGGTCCAGCGAATGGGCCGTGAGTTCCAGCGCGAAATCAACCGGTCGACCGGACTCGACGAGGTGCGTAATCTTCGCACCTCCATCACGTCGCCGCTCAAACAGACCGCCGACGAAATCCGCAAGGACTTCAACAGCATTGGCAAGGATGGCAAGGAAAGCCCGAGCGGGGCTATCAAGCCAACCGATCCCGGTAAGGAAAGCGTAGTCGAGGCTATCCAGCAGCAGGCCGGTATGACACCAGCCAAGAAATCCGCTGACGAAATGGCGGCTGAGTATGGTTTCACCTCCGCCAAGGCGGAGCCGGTAAAGGCACCCGCCCGCGCACGCAAGGCCACGACCAGCAAGAGTGCCGCCGGAAAGCCAGCCTCAGCGAAGTCCTCGGCAGGCACCAAGGCGTCCGCCAGCAAGGCGGCCCCCGGAAAGCCTGCTGCCAAAAAGCCGGTGACGGAGACGGCCTCTACTGAGGCAACCTCTCCCAAGCCCCGAGCTGCCAGAAGCGCGGCGACCAAGTCGGCAAAGCCGGCGTCGGATAAATCCGCGGCCAAGACCTCCGCAAAGGCCCCTGACAAAGCCGACAAGCCTGCCAAGCCGCGCGCACCGCGCAAGAAACCCGCCGCTGCGACCGGAAAGACTGAATAAATGGCCGAGACGCAGACCAAGCTTGAGGACAAGAACAAGCCCGAAATCGAGGACGAACTTGCGGGCAGCGAAGCGCCACTGCTTGAGCATCTGATCGAGTTGCGCAAGCGCCTCATCCGCGCTGCTATTGCCGTGGTCGCGTTGATGGTCGTGTGCTTTGTCTTTGCCGGGCAGATTTTCGACCTTCTGCTTAACCCCTATCGCTCCATCTATCCCAATCCGGGCGATATGGAGCTGATCTATACCGCGCCGCAGGAATTTTTCTTCACCCAGCTTAATCTGTCGCTGTTTGGCGCCATCTTCCTGGGTTTCCCCTATGTCGCCACGCAGATTTACGGCTTTGTGGCGCCGGGGCTCTACAAGCACGAACGCAAGGCGCTGATTCCCTATCTTGTCGCCACGCCGCTCTTCTTCCTTCTTGGTGCGGCCATGGTCTATTTCGTCGTCCTGCCTTTGGCGCTGGGCTTTTTTGCCGGCATGCAGACCGACGAAATCAAGCTGCTGGCGCGGGTGTCTGAGTATCTCGGCTTGGCCACCACGCTCATTCTGGCCTTCGGCATCTGTTTCCAGTTGCCCGTCGTCTTGACGTTGTTGGCTCAGATCGACCTGGTCAATGTCGACATGCTCAAGAAGGGGCGTCGTTACGCCATTGTCGGCATTCTGGCGCTCGCCGCGCTGGTATCACCGCCTGATCCGATCTCTCAGATCGGTCTTGCCTTGCCGATGTATGCTCTCTACGAACTCGCTATCCTGTCCGTCCGCTACGTGCAGAAGCGGCGCGAGGCGGCAATCGCCAAGCAGGATGCCGAGCTGTCTGGCTCATCTTCCGAATAACTGCGCTCGTGTTCGGGCGCAGTCACCTGTGCCCGAAGCGCTCGCAGGCGCGTTCCGGGCCCACCACCCAAGGCCTGCGCTATCGATGAAGAGGCGGGCGAGGCCCGTAATCAGCAATGTTCGATATCAAGTGGATCAGAGACAACCCTGACGCTTTCGACGCGGCCATGGGCCAGCGCAAGAACGTGTCCGTGCGGTCCTCCGATCTGATCGAAATCGACGAACGCCGCCGCGCCATCATTGTTCGGCTCAACGAAGCCCAGGAAAAGCGCAACAGCCTCTCCAAACAGATCGGCCAGGCCAAGGCGCAAAAAGACGAGGCCAGGGCCCAGGAACTCATGGCCGAAGTTGCCCGCCTTAAGGAGATCATTCCGGAGGGAGAGGCTGAAGAACGCGCCGTGGAAAAAGAACTGCGCGACATCCTCTCGGCCATTCCCAACATGGCGCATGACGATGTGCCTGTGGGTGACGACGAAGCCGACAATGTCGAATATTTCGGCCCCAACGGCACGGCAGAGACCGCCGCCAGATCGCGTCCGGCAAAGCCAAGCTTCGCCTTTGCGCCAAAGGAACACTTTGAAGTTGGTGTTGCCGAAAAGGACATGGACTTCGAAATCGCCGCTAAGCTCTCCGGCAGCCGTTTCGTTGTGCTCAAGGGCCAGATCGCCCGTCTCGAACGCGCGCTTGGGCAGTTCATGCTCGATCTGCACACGACAGAACATGGCTATCTTGAGATCCAGCCACCGGTTCTCGTCCGCGACGACGCGCTCTTTGGTACCGGGCAGCTTCCTAAGTTCGAGGAGGATCTGTTTTTCACCCCACATGGCGAAAGCCGGCTCGCATTGATCCCCACCGCCGAAGTGCCCATGACCAACTTCGTGCGCGAAACCATCCTCTCTGAAGAAGAGCTTCCCCTGCGCTTCACCGCGCTGACGCCCTGCTTCCGCTCCGAAGCAGGATCGGCCGGTCGCGACACGCGCGGCATGCTGCGCCAACATCAGTTCAACAAGGTGGAGCTGGTTTCCATCACCACGCCGGAAGAATCCGAGAACGAGCACGAGCGCATGCTCGCTTCGGCAGAAACAGTGCTTCAGCGCCTTGGCCTGCATTATCGCGTGATGAAGCTCTGCACCGGCGATATGGGCTTTGGCGCCCGCCGCACCTATGACATGGAAGTCTGGCTGCCGGGGCAGGACACTTATCGCGAAATCTCCTCGGTTTCGGTATGCGGTGATTTCCAGGCTCGTCGTATGGAAGCACGCTATCGCCCCGCCGGTGAAAAGCAGGCGCCGCGCTACGTGCATACGCTCAACGGCTCCGGCACCGCCGTTGGCCGCTGCCTCATCGCCGTGCTGGAGAATTATCAGCAGGAAGATGGCTCGGTGCTCATCCCCGAGGCGCTGCGGCCCTATATGGGCGGATTGACCTCCATCGGCGGCAAATAAATGAGCCTGCGCATCCTCATCACCAATGATGATGGCGTGGATGCGCCGGGCATCGCCATCATGGCGGACATTGCCCACGCGATTTCAGACGATGTCTGGATCGTCGCCCCGGACGGCAACCAGTCCGGGGCAGGGCATCGCTTCACTTTTGGCCGGGAACTCTCCTTCCAGACCAGGGGGCCAAAACGGTTCGCTGTCACCGGCGGCTCGCCCGCCGACTGCGTCGTTGCGGGGATGACCCATATCTTGGGCGACAAGCCGGCCGATGTCGTGCTCTCGGGCGTCAACGCCGGTCAGAATCTGGGCGATATCGTCAATTGCTCCGGCACCGCCGCCGGCGCCCGCGAGGGCGTGTTGCAGGGCGCTATTGGCATCGCCATGAGCCAGTCCATGGACTACGAGATTTCGCACAAGCCCGACTGGGCCAATGCCCGCCATTTCGGCGCCCGCGTCGTGTCGGCCATTCTGGATGCCCACAATGGCGACGATGTTTTCTACAACGTCAATTTCCCATTCTGCGCCACCGAAGAGGTGGTCGGTCTGACCGCTGTCGCGCATCAGCGATTTTCGCGCTCGCCCATTCGCTACTATCCCAGCGACAATGAGGGCCAGTTCTTTATGGCCATTCCCGAAACACCCCAGCCGCTCGATCCGTCGGCCGACTTCGAGGTCTTGCGGCGGGGTAAGGCCATCACGGTGACGCCTTTCGCCCTGCAGCAGACGCATCAGTCAGCACTCGCGCGCCTGGGCAACATCACGCTCAAGCGTCCATGACAAATCTTGTTCAGGATGCGTTCATCTTGGCAGGCCTGGCCCCACTCCCGTCCTCGCCTTAACCTTACCCACCTCTGAATCACCCCGAAACGATTTCGCTCAAATCGCATCGGCCTTAAACTCGTCTTTACCTTACCGGCGTAGCGTCAGCCTCAGTTGTTGAGTACCTGCGTACGAGTAAGCCGATGAGTAATCGCGTGTTTTCGCGGACCCATAGAAGTGTGGTCGCCGTTGCCGGTGTAATGGTCGCCGCCGTTGGATTGTCCGGCTGTTCGAGCCTCGGGAGTCGCGGTTTCAGCGACAATACCGTCACTGGCTCGGTCGCGCAGTCGACGCCAGCCACCCTCAATCAGCCCATGCCGCCGACCCTTGGTGCGCCCCAGCCGGTGCAGGTTGCCAGCATGGAATTTCTGCCGCCGGCCAATGTCGGCGCATCCTGGACAGGGGGCAATTCGCTCCCGCCGGCGCCGGTCAACAATGGCTTCATGCAGCCATCCGGCGTGACCTCACCGATCGGCGCTTCGGCCTCGACGGTGCAGACCCAGGCACTACCTGCATTGAGTTCGTCGTCATCTATGGGAAACACGCAAGCCATGCCCACTCAGCAAAGCCTTGCCCCGCTGCCGGCCGCTCCTGCCGCCGTCGCCATGGGCACACCGTCCTCCAGCGCCCTGCCGGTCAATTCCAGTGTTCCGGTCCAAGCCGCCGCAGCCAATGCCAACGCATATATGCACACCATTACGGGTGGCGAGTCGCTCTACACAATTGCGCGCAAATATGACGTGACCACTCAGGCCATCGTCCACGCCAATGGTTTGAGTTCGCCTGACAAGATCGTCGTTGGCCAGAAAATCATCATTCCCGGCCGTTCCGATCTGGTCAATGCCGCGCCGGTGCAGGTGGCCAGCGCGACCCCCCAGACTGCCCCGCCGACCCTCCCGGCGGCGCGACCTGCTGGTCTCACCACCCCGAATTCGCTCCAGCAGGCCGCTGCAGCGCCAACTGCTGCGCCAGCAGCATCCCCCGCCGCAGCGCCCGCGGGCGCTCAAGTCACCCAGATTGCCTCGGTGCCGACTACGCCAGCGCCAGCTGCCGAGCCGGTCGCGTCGGGCGAGAAGTTCCGCTGGCCGGTCTCTGGTCGCGTGATCACGGACTTCGCCGCTTCGCGCGGTACCGGTATCAATATCGATGTGCCGGAGGGCTCTACGGTCAAGGCTGCTGAGAACGGCACGGTCATCTATGTCGGCTCTGGCGTCGAGGGTTACGGAAATCTCGTGTTGATCCGTCACCCCAACGGCTACGTCTCGGCCTACGCGCACCTCGCCTCGATGAGCGTAGCCAAGGGCGCGGTGGTCAATCGCGGCGACTCCATTGGCGCCGTGGGGCAGACCGGTTCCGTCTCAAAGCCGCAGCTTCATTTCGAGCTGCGCAAGGGAGCAACGCCCGTCGACCCGGTTCCGCTGCTTGCTAGCTAGCGGCGGACAGACCTCCAGAACGGAAAAGGCCGGGAGTGGTGCTCCGGCCTTTTTTGTTTTTGCGGGAGACCTAGACGGGCTTGCCCTCTTCGCCAGCCAGTGTGCGCACGAGTTGGATTGCGACGCGGCCTGAGCGCGCCCCACGTGTGGCAGCCCATTCGATGGCACGCGCCCTCAGCGTATCGGCGTCAATGGAGAGCCCATAGTAGTTCGCATAGCCAAAGACCATGGCTAGATAATTTTCCTGATCCGAATTGTGGAATCCGAGCCACAAGCCGAATCGATCGGAAAGCGAAACCTTCTCTTCCACTGCCTCACTCGGGTTGATTGCAGTCGAGCGCTCATTCTCGATCATATCGCGGGGCATCAGGTGCCGCCGGTTTGAGGTGGCATAGAACAGGACATTGTCGGGTCGCCCCTCCAGTCCGCCATCAAGAATGGTCTTCAAGGACTTGTAGCTGGTTTCACCGCTGTCGAAGCTGAGATCGTCGCAGAAGACGATGAACCGAGCCGGCTGATTGGCAATGGCGCGCATGAGCTGTGGCAGTGATTCAAGGTCCTCCCGTGCGATTTCAACCAGGACCAGTCGATCGAAACCCTCCCGGCCGCTTATGTCGGCATGGATTGCTTTGACCAGCGACGACTTGCCCATGCCCCGGGCGCCCCAGAGCAGGGCATTGTTGGCGCCATGCCCCCGGGCAAATTGCTCCGTGTTGGCCAAGAGGATGTCGCGAACCTGATCAATACCCTTGAGCATTGACAGCGGCACGCGGCTAACCTTGGGCACTGGCATGAGCTGCCCGACCTCACCCTGCCAGTGGTAGGCGCTGGCGCCGCCCAGCTCAAACGGTTCGATGCCCTCGATTTGGGACATCACGGTCGCAATTGTCTCCAGCGCCACTGCGATTCTGCCCAGATAGTCCTTGGTCTTCACCCTGTCGTCCTTCAGCTTTGACGCGGCAATCTGCGCGTCCTTATTGGCTTTGCAATACGCCGACCCCAAATGTATAGTCCGCGCGATTTTGGCCGGGGCGCAAGTGCAAGCAAGCCCGATAGCGTCCACCGCCTGTCGACACAGGACCGGGCCGCCCCTTCCTCAAACGCACGAAAAAGAATCGATAAGGAGATCGCTTGATGTTTGTAACGCCCGCCTATGCTCAGGACGCGGTTGGAGCCCCCGGTGGCATGGCTGACATCTTCATCCAGCTCATGCCGATCGCCCTGCTGGTGCTGATCTTCTGGCTCTTGATATTCCGTCCGCAGCAGAAGCGTCTCAAGGCCCAGCAGGCCATGCTCTCCGCCATCCGGCGCGGGGACACTGTCGTGACCACTGGTGGCATCGTCGGTAAGGTGACCAAGGCCGTCGAGGGCGAAGATCTTGAAGTTGAGGTGGCACAGGGCGTCAAGGTCAAGGTTGTGCGCGGCATGGTCGCCGATGTGCGCTCCAAGTCCGAGCCGGTCAACGACAACAAGCCGGCCTAATAAAAAAGCCTATCACCGGAGCCCAAGGGCTCCGGTCGTGTTTTCAGGACTAATCCAGATGCAATCTTCGCCCATTCGTACAGCGGTCATTCTTTTCGTCGCGATTATCGGCCTTCTTTTCGCCGTGCCGAACTTCCTGTCCAAGGACGTCGTCGACGCGCTGCCCGATTGGCTTCCCAAGCAGGCCATGGTTCTTGGTCTTGATCTTCAGGGGGGATCGCATCTGCTGCTTGAAGTCAATCGCGATAGCATCGTCACCGAGCGTCTATCCGATTTGCGGCGCGATGCGCGCAATGTGCTCGCCAATGACAATGGTATCGGCAACATCATCACCACAGACGTCGCCACCAACACCATAACCATCGAGCTGACCGACCCGACGCAGAAAGCCGCTGCGCAAACGGCCATTGAAGGCCTGCAGAATACCCTGACCAGCGCTCTGTTTGCCGGTGTCGGCACCAACGAACTGGACTTTGGCGAAACAGCCAATGGGATGCTGACCATCTCCCTGACAGATGAGGGCATTAACCAGCGCATGAGCGCCTTGGTGGCGCAGTCGGTCGAGGTTATCCGCAGCCGCATCGACGAGCTTGGCACAACCGAGCCCACCATCCAGCGCCAGGGTGATACGCGCCTTCTGGTTCAGGTGCCCGGGTTTGGCGACAGCGAGCGCTTGAAGAACATCATATCCCAGACTGCGCGACTGACCTTCCACATGGTCTATCCTGGCATGACCGCCGATCAGGCCGAGGCGCAGGGCCTGCCGGCGGGCACCATGATCCTGCCGAGCCAGGATGGCGGTCGCGAGTTGCTGTACGAAGATATCTCCCTTGGCGGCGAGTCTCTGTCCGACGCCCAACCCAGTTTTGATCAGCAACGCGGTATCCCGGTCGTCACCTTCCGCTTCGACACTCGCGGTGCCATCACGTTCGGCGAGATCACCTCGGCCAATGTCGGTCAGCGGTTTGCCATTGTTCTCGACAATCAGGTGATCACTGCACCGGTCATCCAGCAGCCGATCACGGGCGGAACGGGTCAGATCAGCGGCAGCTTCACTACCGCCTCGGCCAACGACCTTGCCGTCCTGCTGCGCGCTGGCGCCTTGCCTGCCAGCCTGGACGTGGTTGAAGAGCGGTCTGTCGGTCCCAGCCTTGGGGCGGACTCGGTTCGTGGCGGCGTCATTGCCGGCATCATCGGCGGCATTTCGACCATTGTCTTCATGTTGATCGCCTACGGCACGTTCGGCGCTTTTGCCAATATTGCCCTGGTGCTCAATATCGGGCTCGTTATCGGCGCTCTCTCTGCGCTCGGTGCGACCCTGACCCTGCCCGGCATTGCCGGCATCGTGCTGACCATGGGCATGGCCGTGGATGCCAACGTTCTCATTTTCGAGCGTATGCGCGAAGAGCAGGCAGCGGGCAGGGGGGCTGTACAGTCCATTCAGGCCGGTTTCCAGAATGCCATGAGCGCCATCCTGGACTCCAATGTCACCACCTTTATCGCCGCAGTGGTGCTTTTCTTCCTGGGTTCAGGGCCTGTACAGGGCTTCGCCGTCACCTTGGCCATCGGCATCGTCACCACGCTGTTCACGGCCTATTTCATCACCATGCTGATCATTGGTCGCTGGTATTCCTGGCGTCGCCCGAAAAAGCTCAAGATCCAGCTTCTGCGCATCGTTCCGGACGATACCACCGTGCCGTTCATGAACTGGCGGCGCATGGCCATCATCGCTTCGATGGTCCTGACCATTGGTTCGGCAGGTCTGTTTGTATTCCACGGTATGAATCTGGGCATCGACTTCAAGGGAGGTACATCCATTGAAGTGCAGCACCAGGGCGGCCCGGCCGATGTCGGCCAGATTCGCGAACTGTTGAGTCCGCTCGACCTGGGCGACGTGCAGGTTCAGGGCTTTGGCACGCCTGAGGATGTGCTGATCCGCATTGAATTGCAGGAAGGTGGCCCGGAGGCGCAGCAGGCCGCCGTGGATTCAGTGGTCACGGTTCTTGAAGCGGAGAACTATGAGTTGCGCCGCACCGAGGCGGTCAGCGGCACCGTATCGAGCGAATTGGCGCTCTCGAGCACGATTGGCCTCACAATCGCTGTGCTTGGCATCCTGATCTATCTCTGGTTCCGGTTCGAGTGGCAGTTTGCCGTCGGAGCCATTGTTTCGACACTGCATGACGTGGTGCTGACTTTGGGCTTCTTCTCGCTGACCGGCATTGAGTTCAACCAATCCAGTATCGCGGCGATTCTGACGATCGTGGGCTATTCGCTGAACGACACCGTCGTGGTCTATGACCGTGTCCGCGAGTTCCAGCGAAAGTACCGCAAGATACCCTTGGTCGACCTGCTCAACCGGGCCATCAACTCCACGCTGTCTCGCACCGTGCTTACCGGCCCTACGACGCTGCTTGCCTTGCTGGCTCTGGCCATTTTCGGTGGCGAAGTCATCCAGAGCTTTGTGCTTTCGATGATCTTCGGCGTTCTCATAGGCACGTATTCCTCCATTTTCATTGCCGCACCGATCCTGGTCAATCTGGGGCTCAAGGAGCGCGCTGAAGCTGACACGGATGGCAAGGAAAAGACTGCCGATGGCGCAGCCGTCTGATTTGTCGGGATCTGCTGCGGGGCGGTTTCCGCATCAGGTCGGTATTGACGCCTATGGCAATGGCGGTTTCCGCTTTGCCGATATGTCGCACAAGGGGTCTTTGCTCTGTCTGCCCGACGGCATGCACAGCTGGGACGTTCAGTCCGTTGACGATCTGACCCTTGAGAGCCTTGGGCCGGTCCTTGCGCAGGCGGATAGGCTCGATGTGCTGTTGATTGGCCTTGGCACCGACATCACGGCTATTGATCCGGTGATCCGTCAAACCTTTCGTGACAACAGGATCATCATAGAGGCGACGCAGACCGGTGGTGCCGTTCGCACCTACAACGTCCTGCTGGCTGAGGAGCGCAACGTCGCCGCGGCGCTGATTGCCGTGGAGCACGCACGCTGATGGCGGCAGAGAGCTTTGAGTTTGCTGCTCAAGCCCTGAAACGGGCCGACCGTGACCGATATCTGGCTACGCTCGTTCTGCCGGCCGATGCGCGTCCGGGTATCACGGCACTATACGCCTTCAATGCAGATGTGGCTTCCATCCGCGAGCGCGTGTCCGGGCCGCAGCCCGGCGAAATCCGTCTGCAGTGGTGGAGCGATGCCGCAGACGGCAAGGGGCACGGGGCTGTCCACCAAAACCCTTTGGCCGATGCTTTGCTCGAAACTGTTAAGCGCTACCAATTGCCAACCGGCACATTGTTGCGGCTGATTGGTGCGCGTCGTTTCGACCTTTATGACGACCCCATGCCCGACCTCGAGACGTTTGAAGGTTATGCAGGAGAGACTGCGTCGACCCTGCTGCAGCTGGCAGCCATGATCCTGAACGGTGGAGAGCCGGTGGAGCCAGGGGATGCCGCCGGCCATCTGGGGGTTGCCCAGGCGATGATTGGTCACCTGCGCGCTTTTGGTATTGTGTCCTCGCAAGGCCGCATCATGCTCCCTTGGACTATTCTTGAGGCCAATGGCGTGCAGGAGCGGGAAGTTTTTGCTGGTCAGCAGAGTGAAGGCCTACATGCCGCCCTGAGCCAGGTCGCCGAATTGGCTCGCGATCATCTGGGCAAGGCGCGAGCGGCTATCGCAGAACTGCCACCTGTGTTGCGTCCGGCCTTCGCCATCGTTGCCGTGCTGGAGGCCCAACTTGCCCTCTGGTCCTCGCGGCAGGTTGATGTTTTCGGGCAACCTGCAGATGAACCTGATTGGCGCAAGATTGCGCGTTTGACCTGGTGGACGTGGCGAAACAGGTAGCGTCTTGGCAGTCAGGACGGCCTGAGCGCGACAAACTCGCCAGCAAGTCGAGCCCCGATCTCTGTACCGCTAAGCACCTCCGCACCTGCATCGATCCGAGCCTTGCCCCGCCGCTGCAACTGTTGAACGAAACCATCCCAGTCCGCGTGCTCGAGCCGTGCCACAGCCCGGGCTTTCCCCGAGATCGGGCCCAGATATTCAGTCTGAGACCTGCGCACTACTAGCTGGCCCGCGAAGCGGATACTCTCAAGTCTTAAGTGCACGACCGACCATGAGGCCAATAGAGCCAAGGTCGCAATGCTGCCTCCAAACATCGTGCCATGCACATTGATATTGGGCGCCAGGGGCGCTTCAAGGACGACTTCTTCGAGACTGGCCGAGACCACAGACACCGCCATGGCCCGCGATATCGGCATATGTATGTGCAGATACTCGGCCAAAGCCGTCGGTGTCATGCCCAGGCCTTGAGTGCGTCCAGCGCCCGGCTGGTAATGGCGCGGCGTTTGGCGATGGTCTTTTCCGGGCCACGCCAGCGCTTCACGCCTTCTGGTTTGGTGATAGTCACCTCAGGGAACAAGCCAAAATTGACATTCATTGGCTGGAAGCTGCGTGCACCGCTGTAGCTTTCCGCCTCGATATGGCCGCCAGTAATGTGGCCGATCAAAGCGCCCAGTGCAGTCGTCGCTGGCGGAACCGAGAGCGACCCACCCAGAGCTTCCGCCGCCGTCATTCGGCCGGTGATGAGACCGACAGCAGCGCTCTCCACATAACCTTCAACACCGGTGACCTGCCCGGCAAAGCGAATTCGCGGATCAACCTTCAGCTTCAGATCTGGCGCTAGGACCTTGGGCGAATTGATGAAGGTGTTGCGGTGAAGGCCGCCCAAGCGGGCAAACTGCGCATTCTCGAGCCCCGGTATCATCCGGAAAATCTCGGCCTGGATGCCGTAGCGCATCTTGGTCTGGAATCCGACCATATTCCAAAGCGTGCCCAGCGCATTGTCCTGGCGAAGCTGCACAATGGCATAGGGTTTTACCGTGGGATTGCGCGGATTGGTCAGTCCAACAGGTTTCATCGGGCCGTGGCGCAGGGTTTCCACGCCCCGCTCCGCCATCACCTCGATGGGCAGGCAGCCGTCAAAATAGGGCACCTTCTCCCAGTCCTTGAACTCATGCAGCGGTGCGGTCTTCAGGGCCTCGACGAATTCAAAATACTGCTCTTGGTCCATCGGCAGGTTGAGATAGTCCGCGCCAGTACCGCCTGGTCCAGCCTTGTCATAGCGCGACTGCTTCCAGGCAATGTCGTGATTGATGCTGTCGTAATGGACGATGGGCGCAATGGCATCGAAAAAGGCCAGCGAATCCTCGCCGGTTTTCTCCAGTACCGCTTCAGCCAGGGCAGGCGAGGTCAGCGGGCCGGTCGCAATGATCACATGTTTCCAGTCACCTGGAGGCCAGCCGGCGATTTCCTCGCGAACGATTGTGATATTGGGGTGATTGGATACTGCCTCGGTGACGGCAGCCGAGAATCCGTGGCGATCGACGGCCAGTGCCCCGCCTGCGGGTAGTTTGTGGCTGTCGGCTGCACGCATGATGATGGAATTGCAGCGGCGCATTTCCTCGTGCAGCAGGCCTACGGCATTTTGTTCATGGTCATCAGATCGGAACGAGTTGGAGCAAACCAGCTCCGCCAGTTCATCGGTCTGGTGTGCATCGGTCTCCCGTACTCCGCGCATCTCGTGCAGAATGACGTTGGCACCGGCCTCTGCGGCCTGCCATGCGGCTTCCGAGCCAGCCAGGCCCCCGCCGATGATGTGAATGGGTTCATTTGACATGGCCAGCGAGATACCAAGCCAGCAGGCAGTGAGCAATCGGCGTTTTCACATGCCTTGAGGGATCACGCGCCCAGAATCAAAACGCTCGCATCTCAGAGAGAAGCGAGCGTTCGGGTCGAATAGTCTGTGGCGCCGATCTTACAGGGAGTCGGCATGATTGCGAGCAACGCGGCTGATGTCGGTGCGCGAAATGCCCAGATCGTTGAGCTGGCGATTGTCGAGAGCGGCGAGCTCACGAACGGTCTGCTGGTAAGCGGCCCACTTCTTGAAAGTCTTGCGGATGTCCATCGGTGTCTCCTTTTGTTGACGGCCTACATATAGGTCGGCCTATCCCCAGTGAGCAGATAGAGAATGGTCAAACTAGCTATGCGTTGTGCGCAAGGCGTAGGCACTGCCTGTTCAGTGACCATTCATCACCGTGGCGGCAAAATGGCCGCCGGTTGATGCGCGGCGGCCATTGTTTGGCTGATTGGGTCGCTTCGGTGTCAGCGGTCAAACAAGGACCGCGTCATCTTGGAAAAATCCGGACCGGAAATTCCCAGAAGGTCGGCATCTCGCGTTGAGGGAACATCCATTTCCCGCAACGCTTGCTTGACGTCGACGAGGCGCTTAAGGCGCCAGACGGCTCGCACAAACATGGGTCGAATCCCTTTGCGTTGGTCGCGGTGCAAGCGAACGATGCACGTGCTGGTACAGTTCCGCTAGGGTGGTTCAAACACGCACCGTATGCGCCTGACGCATGGAAACTTCATGGAACTGCCGCAAACCCAGCACCACGACCGCCTCTTGAACCATTCTCGGACAATTGCCAGCGGGCATTAGTGGGGTGTTCACCATGATTTCTCTTGTGCGGGGCGTGCCAAATCCACACACTCCGGCAACTGAGTTGAGGATTCGACAGTGCGGCAAGGCGCGCATGTCATTGTTGTTGGCAATGAGAAGGGTGGTTCGGGCAAATCGACCACGGCCTTTCACCTTGCTGTTTACCTGCTCTACCAGGGGCACAAGGTCGCTTCCATTGATGTCGATAGCCGCCAGCAGACACTGACACACTATGTGCGCAACCGGCGGGACTGGGCACGCGCCAAGGGCCTCAGTCTGCCGCACACCACCCACTACCATCTACCACTGGCGCGTGGGGACTCGGCCCGCGAAAATCACCGGATTGAATTCGACCTGTTTCGCCAGGCTATTGGCGAGGTGGAAGGCTCTGCCGATTTCATCGTGATCGATACGCCAGGATTCGACACCAATCTGGCGCGCCTGGCCCATTCTCTCGCCGACACCCTCATTACCCCGGTCAACGACAGTCTGATCGATCTAAGCGTCATGGCGCAGGTTGATCCGGTCACGGGGGAGCCGCGCGAATTGAGCCACTATGCGCGGCTGGTGCAGCGTGCCCGTTCAGAGCGCCTGGCCATTGACGGCCGAAATATTGACTGGGTGCTGGTGCGCAATCGAATCTCCATGCTGTCGTCCCGGAATATGCGACAGGTTCAGACCATGCTTGAGCGCATCGCCATGCGATTGGGCTGCCGGGTGGCCGATGGTATCGCCGAGCGGGTTATTTTCCGGTCATTGTTCGCCACTGGAATGACAGTGTTCGACCCATTGGATGATGAGTTGCTGGGCGGAGTGCCCTCTATGTCGCATATGAGTGCACGCCAGGAGTATCGCTCGCTCGTCAATGCGCTCAACCTGCCGGCGAGCCGTCGGGCGGAGGCACGCCGCGAGGTGCTGGCGCGCCCACCGAACGATGTGAATCGTTTCAGCCACATGGCTCATAACGATTCCTGAGCGGCGGCGTCAGCCGCGGGCGTAGGCGATCTTGCGTGGCGCTTCAGCGGCCACGGCCACTTCTCTGGCATCATATACGGCGCGTGCTTCCACAATCGCGGAATGGTTCTCCGCCGACCAGTCCCAAAGGGCGCTGATAGGGCCCTGGAGCGTCTTGCCAAGCTCGGTCAGGCCATATTCGACGCGCGGCGGTACTTCCGGGTAGATGGTGCGTGTCACCAATCCATCTCGTTCAAGATTGCGCAATGTCAGCGTGAGCATGCGCTGCGAGACGCCATTGATCAATCGCTTGAGTTCGTTGAAGCGCAGTGTACCGTTCCGGCCGAGCATGCCCACCACCATAACGCTCCACTTGTCGCCTATGCGATTGAGCACATCGGACATAGCCGAGCAGTTGGAATGCTGCGAGGTGTCAGTCAGTGACATCTATGTGCCTCCTTGCTTTTGAAACCCGGTCACAAATATAAACGCAGTTACTAGTATATACTAGGGTGTGGCGCAAATGGGGAGGCGGGGACCATGAGTGAAACCAAGGCAAGCACGGGTTGGCACATCGCACTTTGGATCGGCCAGATCGTTCTGGCTGCGATTTACCTTATGGCCGGGTTCATGAAGGTCAGTCAGCCCATCGACGGGCTTGTCGCCTCTGGCATGGCCTATGCGGGCGACTATCCGGAGCTTCTGACCCGATTCGTCGGAACCATGGAGATCCTTGGGGCCGCCGGAATCGTTCTACCGGCCGCAACACGTATTCTGCCGATACTCACACCGCTTGCAGCTGTAGGTTTCTGCCTGATCCAGGTGCTGGCCTTTGGCCTGCATACCATGCGCGGAGAATATGGCATTCTGCCTATCAACCTGGTGCTTCTGGCCCTAGCGCTGTTCGTCGCTTGGGGGCGCCTGCGCAAGGCGCCCATAACGCCACGCTGACTATAGCTGTCGCCGCACAGTGCAGGACCTGCCGGATCACGCGGCCTGATGCTCAACTCCATACAGGCCTAGATAGAAATCAAGGTCTCCAGTGCGCAATCCCAGTGCCTCCAATACGGCTCCCACAAAGCTCACCGGGGCAGTCCCCGGGGCGGTAATGATCCTCTGCTCAAGCACGGCCCTGGGTGAGCCGACAAAGAATGCACCGCCGCCATAGCCCGTCTGGGGCAGGCTCTCGGGGCCGTTCGCGGTGTGCCGCACATTATCGAGCAATCCAGCGCGCGCCAGCGGCATCACGCCGTCACATATGCCGCCTACCACAAGGGACCGCGCTCGAGCAGCTTGCAGCAGCTCGGAAATGTTCGGGGCGTCGGGTTGCGACCAGATCGAACCACCGTTGACGATGATCGCGTCGACCTCGTCGAGATTGATCTCTTCAATCGCCATATTTGGTACGACTTTCAGCCCTCCGGCCGAAGTCACCGCGTCGCCTCCCGGCGTCGCAAACCGGGTCTCGAGGCGGTAATATTCCCGAGCACCGGCATTGAGGAGCGCGGTCTCCCAATCGGCGAAGCCTGGCGTCAATATTGTAAGAAGTGTTGTCATCATCGATCTCCCTATCATCAGGCAAACGATGCCTTGAATGTGTGACAGGCGATGTCAGCACCTTCACATGGCTGTCAGCCCTGTTGCGATTTCTTGAGATTGCCCGGATCGGCTGATATGAGGGTCGCGTTTCCGTCATATCCGCCTGGAGTCGCTCCATCTTGCTGTTTGTCCGCCGACTGTTGCTCGCCCTGGTTCTGACCTTTGCCGGCCTGAGCCAGGCTTGGGCCAATCCGATGCTGGTGGTGGATCGCGCGACCTTGCAGGTGCTGTACGCTGAGGACGCCGGACAACCCTGGCATCCGGCATCGCTGACCAAGCTGATGACTGCCTATGTCGTCTTCGAAGAGATTGCGAAAGGCAATGTCACGCTCGATACCCCGGTCACCATCTCGCGCAGTGCCTACAATCAGGCGCCAAGCAAGTCAGGCCTGAAGGTCGACAGTACTGTGACGCTCAAGGACGCGCTCTACATTCTTGTTGTGAAGTCAGCCAATGACATCGCCGTGGCAATTGCCGAAACCGTTGGCGGCAGCGAGACCCAGTTTGTCGCCATGATGAACGAGACCGCGGGCCGTATGGGGTTGACCGCCACCAATTTCGTCAATCCGCACGGGCTGCACGATGTTCGGCAGGTCTCGTCGGCGCGCGATCTGGCGATCATGGCGCTCTATATCGAGCAGAGTTTCCCCCAATACATGCCTATGTTCCGCACGGGCGTCGTGAACCTGGGCAAGGCGCGCCTCGAATCCAACAATGGCCTTCTTGAAGGCTTTGCCGGCACCACTGGCATGAAGACCGGCTATGTATGTGCCTCAGGTCTCAACATTGTTGCCACGGTGGACCGAAACGGACGCCAGCTCCTCGCAGTCGTGCTGGGAGGCTCATCTGGTCGGGAACGCAACGAGCGTGCCGCCGAACTCTTTTTCAATGCCCTCCGTGGTCGGCTGCAGCCCACAGGGCAAAGCGTCTTGACACTGACCAATGCCGTCGGCGTGGCGCCCGTAGATATGCGCCCGCTCATTTGTGGCAAGGGCGCCAAGGAATATGTTGCGGCGCAGGAAGCTGCGTTTCCCTTGGGGCTAGAGGACCATCCCTCCTATCTCACTGATGAAATTGCGGTGAGTGAGTACACGGCAGTGGATCTTGGGCAAATCAGGACGGGCATTGCCATGCCACGTCCCCGGCCTGCGCATATCCCCATGTTCAACACGCCGGCCCCAGTTGAAAGCGCCGCAATTGAGGACGTCCTGCGTCCAGGCTTGTCCGCCGGCGCACTGGACATCGCGCTGCCGCGCCCGCGCCCTGCTGACCTTTAGCTTGAGCGCGCACGCCCTGCTGCCGTTACGACAAATCGCAGATAACCTTCGGCACGCTCCTCTGCAAAGCCATGCCCCTGTTGTCTGCAATGCAGCGGAATATCGATCCGCGCCATAGGGTCACTTGCCAGCAGCACGAGACGGGCGCCAGGTGTCGCCTCTGCCAGCCATTTCTCAAGCTTGAGCACGGGCAGGGGACATTTCAGCCCCCTGGCGTCGATGGTGTCGGCTTCAGTTGCCAAGGACGAGGACCCAATAGACGCCATAGCTCGATGCCGGGTTATACACTACCGCAACTCCCGCCTTGCTGGCGGGTGCGGCCAGGCCAACGGCATCGGCAGCGTTGTTGCGCCAACCAGAAAATGTTTCGGCAAAAGTTGCGTAACCCGCACTCAGCTTCATTTGTACCAAAGCTTGCGGCTTGGTGGGCGCAGTGCCGGTCTGTGCATATTGACTGGCCAGCGCCTGCGCCGTCGCGTTCAGCCCCGAGTCTGTCGTCAAAGGTGGAACATTGCGCGTGGCACGATAGGCGTTGATCAGTCCAATGGCCTGCTGCGAATCGAGTCGGGCATTGGGCTGGTCCATTCGTGCCGATAGCGCCGGAGCCAATGCAGCGGGCGCCGTCGCGCCGCCGCCAAAGGACGAGCAGGCAGCCAGCACAGCTACGGCCACCGCGGCTATGGCGCTGCGCGCCAGCATCGGGAAAGTCATCGACATCATTTTCCTTCCGGCCAAAGTTCCGGATTTTGGGCTATTATCAGCCAACTTCTTACTCCGAATTAATGGCGCAAAACCTGGCCCCCGCCACTAGTACAAAAGAACCATCAAACTGGGCAGCATTGTGGGGCAGCCGCTTCAAGGTTTCTTCCTGGCGGCAGGGTTCACAGGATACTGGACAATCTCGGTCTCTGGACGCGCTTGCCCGACCTCCGCGCACGCGCTACCAGCGCAATATGACAAGGCTGGGCTTTCTCGGGGCGATGAATCGCGATCTCGTCGTGCAGCAATCCTGCGCGGCGGTCCTTGATGCCCTTCAAATTGAAGCGGCGCCTCTGGTTGAAACGCCAGTCTCCGAAGCAGACGCACGGCGTGGAGCCGATTTTCTGAAAGGGTTAGGTGCCGCAGACCACCTTGGGGGCTCGGCCTTCAATGCCGCCCGCGTGGCGGCGATGCTGGACAAGGACAAAGAGCTTGATCTGGCTTTCTTCGGCATTGCCGGCACAGTCGAGCAATCCCAGCCACACCTTTCGGCTCTCGGCGGCTGTGGCTTCGACACAACCGGCGTTGAGATTAGCCCTGATCCGCCCGCCACCTGTCTCGCCATGGTCGAGCAGGCCGGTCGCACACTGCTGACCGCCCCCGGCGCCAATGCCGCAATTGCCGACTGGATGGAGCGCGAGCAATCGGTCTTGGCTGCCTCCATCGCCCCGTGCACGGTGATCCACATCACCTCCTATCTCGACCCAGCAACGCCCGAACTGATCGCCAGGATCATCGAACAGGCCCGCATCCTTAATCCGGCCCTGATCGTTTCGCTCGACCCCGGAATGGCCTGGATTGGACCTGGAGGAGAAGGGCTGGTCCACCTGCTGGCCCAGACCGATATCTTGCACCTCAATAGCGAAGAGTTCGCGCGGCTATATGGGACGACGGGCGAAGCGGCCAGTTGGGCCGGTCAGCGGCCGGGCCGCCTGTTGGTGGCGCGAACGCATGAGGGCGTTTCAATCTACGGGAATTCAGGCATTGTGCGCCACTACCCTAAATTGAAGGACATGGAAGTGAAGGACGCGACTGGCGCGGGGGATACGTTTTGCGGAGCGTTTCTATGGTCCTATTGCAAGGACATGGCCCGGCCAAAGCGAGCGGCAGCCCTGGGCTTTGCGCTGGCGCGCCACAAGGTCGGCATGGCTGGGCCACTGTCGCTGACCGAAGCAGCCCGGCGCAGTTTCCTGGCGCAATCAGAAAGCGAAGGATGGTGATCCCGACGCGATTCGAACGCGTGACCCCAGGATTAGGAATCCTGTGCTCTATCCTGCTGAGCTACGGGACCAGCCAGTGCTCGAACTACCAGCAGGGGCCAGGACATGCAAGATGAACGAGGTGAATGCTGCCATGAACACCGGCCCTGATCCTTTCCTGATCTATCCCGATGAGCGCTTTCAGGCAGTTGCTGAACCCGCTTCAGTCACGCCGGATCTGTTGGCAGTTGGACAGGACCTGCTCAGTGCCGCCAGGAGCGCGAATGCCTATGGTTTGGCTGCGGTGCATATTGGAGTGGTAGCGCCGGTTGTGGTCATCAGTCTCGGCGACCCCGCCACTCGCGACTATCGCGTCCTCTATAACCCCAGGATTGTCAGGACATCCGGCGATTCAGCACTGGGCAAGGAGGGCTCGGTTTCCATGCCGGGCGTCGAAGTCGATATCGCGCGGCCAGAACGTGTCCACATCGCATTTGAGAACGAGACTGGGGCCCCGACTGAGCTGGAACTGACCGGCTTTCCCGCCCGGGTCGCCCAGCACGAAATCGATCAGGTCAACGGTGTTTACTTCCTGACCCGGCTCTCCCGCCTCAAGCGGGAAGCCGCAATCAAGCGCTTCGCCAAGCGCGCTCGTAGGATGGGTTGATCCTGGGGAGGCGTTTCGCTAAACGGGGCCCCACACGAAAAAGGAAGACCAATGCGCACGGAAATCGAAAAGACCGTCGCCGAAATCGAGCAGGTTCTCACCCTGCTGAGGAGGCATCTTTGACTGGGATACAGCTCAACTCCGGCTCGACGCGCTGACGGCGCAAACCGAATCTCCTGAATTCTGGAATGATCCCGAAAAGGCCCGCGTCACCATGCGTGAGCGCGACGAACTCGACGTTGCCGTCAAGATGGTGCACGAGCTCGAAGCAGGCATCCGGGATAATTCCGAACTGATCGAACTGGGCGAAGCCGAGGGCGATGAGGAAATCGTACGCGATGCTGAGAACGCCCTGGTCGAGCTGCTGCAGACGGCGCGGCGCGCCCAGATCGAAACGCTGCTCTCCGGCGAAGTAGACGGCAATGACTGCTACGTGGAAATCCACTCCGGCGCCGGCGGCACCGAGAGCCAGGACTGGGCCAGCATGTTGCTGCGCATGTACACGCGTTGGGCCGAGGCGCGGAAAATGAAGGTCGAAACCATCGAAATGCACGATGGTGAAGAAGCTGGCATCAAGTCCGCGACAATCCTGGTCAAGGGCCAGAACGCCTATGGCTGGATGAAGACCGAAAGCGGTGTCCATCGCTTGGTCCGCATCAGCCCATATGACTCGGCAGCGCGCCGTCACACCAGCTTTTCCAGTGTCTGGGTCTACCCGGTGGTGGACGACAATATCGACATCGAGATTCGTGAGGCCGACCTCAAGGTCGATACCTATCGCGCCTCGGGGGCCGGTGGTCAGCACGTCAATACCACCGACTCGGCAATCCGCATCACCCACGTGCCCACCGGCATCATCGTGGCGTGCCAGCAGGAACGTAGCCAGCACAAGAATCGCGCTACGGCGATGAACATGCTCAAGGCCCGGCTCTATGAAATGGAGCTGCAGAAGCGCGAAGAAGCGGCCAATGCCCAGGCCGCCAGCAAGACCGATATAGGCTGGGGACACCAGATCCGTTCCTACGTTCTTCAGCCCTATCAGATGGTCAAGGATTTGCGCACGGGCGTTGAGAGTGGCCAGCCTTCTGTCGTGCTCGACGGCGGACTGGACGAGTTCATGGAAGCCGCACTCGCTCAGCGGGTGGGCGTTGCGACCGATGTGGCCGCCGAAGATTGACCCCGTGTAAAGCCAGAAGGCCCCGAAACCAGTTCGGGGCCTTCTGCATTTCTAGTTGAGCGTGGCCAGGAGGCGTCTGCCGGTATCGAGGAACGCCTTTGGGTCCAGGGGCTCGTCCGCCCGGCGCACCTCAAAATGCAGATGTGGCCCCGTCGACCGCCCGGTCGAGCCGACTTTTGCTATTGGCGTGCCGATCTGTACTTGCTGTCCTTTTCGGGACAGATAGGCACTCAAATGGGCGTAGCGGGTCACCAGACCATTGCCGTGTTCGACTTCGACGACCTTGCCATAGCCAGACCGTTCACCAACAAAGCTGACCACGCCCTTGGCGGCGCTCAGCACCGCTGTTCCGGTCGGAGCCGCAAAATCCAGACCGGCATGAAAGGCGCGTCCGCCAGTAAAGGGATCCTTGCGATTGCCATAGCCTGAGCTTTGGCGAAAATTCCCGACAATCGGCATATGTACCGGTGCCAGCTCCAGGCTGTCCCGCGCGGCCTTGAAGCGCATGAGAGCGCTCATCACCGCATTGGCGTCTTCCAGCATCGGCGAAACCTGGTCTGCGCCATCCATGGATGCCAGCAGCGGGCCGCCAATACCCTCCAGATCTGCCTCGGGCAAATTGACCCTGATACCAAGATTGGACAGCTCCCCCACAATGCTGGCGGTCCGTTCCGCCGCGGCACTTGCGATGCCGGTCATGGCATCTTGCGTTTCGTCCATCATTTGCAGGACGGACGCTGAAGTTGCAGCGACATCCGGATTGCCGTTCCGGGTCGCCAGTTCCGGAAGAACGGCGCTGTCAGGCACCGTCACAGAGGCCAGACCCAGCTCGTCTGCCTTCGTCACCAGTGCCTTCACAAGCTGATGCTGTTCCAGCAGCGTTTCCTGTTGCGCCGACAGCTCCTGAAGCTGCAGGTTGATATCACCGGCCTGTGCGTAGTTGCGGGAGTGCAGCCGGTCGATCTCCACCCGCATCTGCGCAAGCCGATCCTCGTATGCGGTAACGATGAGTTCGTTCTGTCCGCCCAAAAGCCTGGCAATGTCAGGGGCCATGAGCAGGGCCGTCCCCTGCAGGGCATTGCCGGAAAGCAAAAGCGCGAACATCGTGTAGAAAATTGCGGGGTGGATGCCACGCCGCTGGCGCGGACTATCGGCTCCAAAACTGGCAGACTGACGCAACACAACCACCCCCACACGCACCGAACATGGTTAGTGAATTATGGCTGGGTTTGGTTAAGAAAGGCGAAAGTCTGGCCTATTGTCCGTTTGCGGCGAGCATTTCGTCCAGTGCCGCCAACATTTTGGCAGCATGTCCCTTGATGCGCGTGGCCCTGATAATGCGAGCGATCTTGCCGTTCGCGTCAATGATGAAACTGGTGCGGATGAGCCCCATGAACTCGCGACCATAGAGCTTCTTGAGCTGCCAGAGCCCAAAAGCCTCGATCATGGTGCGGTCCGGGTCTGCGCCCAGCCAGGGCTTCAGATCGTACTTGGCGCGGAACTTAGCATGACTCGCCAGGTCGTCCGGTGAAACCCCGATGAGATGAGCGCCCCGGTCTGCAAATTCGGCCAGCAGAGCGGAAAACTCGACATTCTCGTCCACGCAACCGCCCGAGTCGTCCTCAGGATAGAAGTAGATGACCGCCGGCTTGCCTCTCAACGTGGAGGGCGTGACGATTTGGCCGGTGTCGCAGGCAAGGGAAAAATCGGGAATGGCGTCGCCGGATTTGAGATGTGTCATGGCCTATCCTGTGCTGCTGCCTGAATAGAGGGTGTCGGCGCCACATTCCAGCCGGTATCATCAATCAATGCACCGCCTCAGGCGGATGATTCTGTTCGCGGTTGGAGGGGAACCGGCCGATCTATGACGTGGTGGCAGTGATCCAGGCAGCAGGCACAGAACCGCCTACCCAGGCGCCACCAGTTTTGTCGGCTCGACCGTCTCGATGGCGCCGCGCGCGCCGTATCGCCATTTGGGTCCTTGGCATCCCGAGCATGATCCTGCTCGTACTTTATGTGATCATGCTGATCACACCGATCCGGGTGCCCTTCACAGGCCAGGCTATACGCAGCTTCGTGCAGAATTTCGTGCCCGAAACGGCCGATTTGCAGATGGGCGATATGGCTCTTGCCTTGGAGGGCGGTGTCTGGCCGGTCATTCAGTTCTCGCCGGTCGCCTACACGGACAGCAAAACCGGAGCCCGCGTCCAGATGGATGCTCTTGAAGTCGGGTTCTCGCCAGCGCGTGCATTGTTCGGACAGCCGGGCACCACAATCACCATTGTCGGGCCGCATGTGCAGATTGTGCAGGATCTCTACGGTCCACGGCCCGGAACGCTGGAAATTGAAGAAAGTGCCGATGGCGGCCCGCCCACCGTGCGGGTTCTGGAAGGGGACGACAGCTTCCCGGCCATCGCCATCGCCTCGGAGGGGATATCCTTCGATGAAGGTATCGCGCCGCCAATGCGGTCGGACAATGACTGGCTGATCTACAATCTGGAGGCCAGTGAGGTCGCCATTGCCGATCTCGTCGAACAGACCGCTCAGGGGCGGTTCTCCAGATTGGTCGTCCGCGACGGCCTGATTGACATGGCTGATCCGATCTACGGTCTGTTTCGGCAATTCGAAGCTGTCTCGCTCGAAATTGGTCCCGTGCCGGGCGAAGAGCGGGTAACCGGTGAGTTCAGCGCCCGCATTGGTGGCCAAACGGTAACGGGAAGCGTCGAGCGCTCGGTTGATCCCGACGGTGTGCGCCGTCTGCAGGCTGACATGATCAATCTCGATTTTTCGGCGTTTGTCCCCTTCATAGATGATCGCGACAGCATGGCCGCGATGCGCGGCGCTGGGTCCATTTCCATTGACGTGACTTTCACTGCAGACGAGGGAAAACTATCCGGCGGTGCCTTCAAACTCGACCTCACCGGTCTCGATCTGCGCCTGGCCGATGACTATTTCCCTGTTGCCAGTTCAATCCTGGATGTGACCTGGCAGCCCGAGCTTGGTCAGTTTCGCCTGGCCGAAGGGGCTCTGCAGATCGGGCAATCTTCGGCAAAGATATCCGGTGTCTTTGCGCTTGGTCTCGACCGGACCTTTGGACCCACCATTGGCATGTCGTTGACGGCGAGGGACGTGGTGATCCATCCAGACGACATGGGCGCCCCTGAAACGCCGTTTGAACTGGTCGAGTTTTCGGGATGGTCCGCGCCCCTTTATGGCGCACTTGGCATCGATCGGCTGACGGCAAGCAAGCAGGGCGCGACTGTGGAAACAGCCGGTCGCATCGACATGCTGCAGGCTGGCATGGGCCTCGACATGACGATAGCCGGGCAGGGGATAACTGCGGACGATTTCAAGCGGCTGTGGCCTTACATCATGTCCAGGGAAAGCCGGGACTGGTTCGTGGCCAATGTCACCGAGGGGCGCGTCAAGAGCGCCCGCATGCGCTTCAATTTTCCGGTTGGAACCTTGGCCATCGGCGACGAGGAGGTGCCTATCCCGCCCGACAGCATGCAGATCGATATTGTCGGGGAAGGGGTCGCCATCAAGCCAACGCCGGAAATGTCCCCCATACTCATAAACGGCGAGACACGGCTGCGACTGGACGACGCCAATATGTCCATATCTGGCGGCGGCGGAACGCTGGAGACCCAGGCAGGTACCATCGATGTCTCCAATCCGGCCCTTGTCATGGACAATACTGTTCCCGGTGAGAGCATCATCGAGATTTCCGGTGATTTGGCGGCGCCGATTCCCGCCCTGTTGGCGCTGGTCGAACAGCAGCAGCCCGATGCGCTAGCCGCCGTCGAGCTTCCGATCGAATTGTCCAGCATCACCGGGGCCGTCGATCTCGGGTTGGTTGCGACCATTGCCTTGGGCGATGAGGAGACTGGGCGGGACATGGATGTCGACTATGTCGTCAATGGCACCGTGGATGACTTTGCCAGCGACCAGCCTCTTGAGGGCCGTCTTATCACCAACGGGCAGCTGGCGTTTTCTGCGTCCCAAGACAGCTACCAGCTCGGCGGTACCGCTGATGTCGACGGCATGCCGGCGGAGATTTCCGTCGAGGGAACACCTGAAACCGACCCTGTGGTCAGGCTCGGGTCAACCATCGCGGTGGCCGACCTCGCCGCCTTTGGCTTCGATGCCTCTGAGTTTCTCGGTGGCCAGGTGCGCTTTGTGGCCCAGCCCCTGGCCAATGGGGCGCTCCACATGTCGGTGGATCTTGAAGGCGCCAGTCTCAATATACGCGACCTGGGCATTGCCAAGCCAGCCGGCACGCCGGGCCTCCTGACGGCCGTTGTCCGCCCCGACGGTGAAGTGACCCATCTTGAGGATATCGCGCTGACCTTCGGCACAGTGCGCCTGAACGGCCTTCTGGACTATCACGCCACCGAAGGCCTGGTGGCCGCCAACTTCACCAGTTTCGCCTTGAGCGAAGGGGACAGCGCGACGGTGGATCTGACGCCGGTGGATGGTGGCTTTTCGGTTCGTATTCGCGGCCGCCAACTCGATCTCAAGCCGGTGCTGAGCCGCTTCTTCAGCCTAGGGGAGGGTAGCGGCGGCGTGCAGTCCACGCAGTTCGATCAGACGATCATCCTGGATGTCGAACTGGACCGGGCCATCGGCTATTACGCAACAACGGCATTTAACCTCGATCTGGACCTGTCCTTGCGCGGAGAAAATCTCAGCCGCGTCAATCTCACCGCCCAGTTCGACGAAGGCAATGCGGTGTCCATCACCACCAACCCTGCGCCCAATGGCCGTACGCTTTCCATGGCGTTCAACGATGCAGGTACGGTCTTGCGATTGCTCGGGATCTATTCGCAGCTCGCCGGCGGATCAGGTAGCCTGGTCATGACGACAAATCGCCAGCTCGACCAGGAGGTTGGCCAGTTGGTGCTACGTAATTTCGCTATCGTCGATGAGGACAATGTCGTCGAGATTCTGGGCAATCATTCCGACTCGCGCGCCGCCATTTCGGCCAGCAACAGACTCGACTTCCGGGCCGGGCAGGTCGACTTCATCCGCAGCAGCGACCGCGTGGAGGTCACCGACGCAGTGCTGGCCGGCGATACGGTCGGCGGCACGCTGCGCGGCTTTATCTATACCGACCAGCGCCAGTATGACCTTACGGGAACCTATGTGCCCCTTTTCGGGCTCAACAACATCTTCCAGCAACTGCCCATTCTAGGGCCGTTGCTCGGTGGCCGGGACGGCGAAGGGCTGGTTGGCGTCACCTTTGCCGTGCGGGGCCCCTTGCAGGACCCGCAATTCCTCGTCAATCCGCTCTCCATCCTGGCGCCGGGCATCTTCCGTGAAATGTTCGAGTTCCGGGCCCGCGAACTGCCACCTGCGGAATAGGAAAGGGCGCCCCATCAGGAGCGCCCTCAATCCATCTCGCCTGAAGGGGCCGTTACACCGGCTTGAGCAATGCGTGCCGCTTCTTGCCGATGGAGAGCTTGATGACGCCCTCGTCGAGCAAGGCGTTTTCGCCCAGGGTAAGCTTGTCGTCCTCGATGACTGCGTCATTGACGCGTACGGCGCCGGAGGCGACATGGCGTCGTGCCTCCCCGTTTGAAGCAGCCAGGCCCACCTTCACCAGCGCGTTCAGCACGCCGATGCCGGCGGTGAGTTCGGCATGGGTCGTTTCTGTCGTTGGCAGGGACAGGTCCAGCTTGCCGGTCTCGAAGGTCGCGCGCGCCGTCTCGGCCGCCCCTTCCGCGGCCTCCCGGCCACGCAGCATGGCTGTGACTTCGGTGGCGAGCCGCTTCTTGGCCTCGTTGATGTCGCCAGCAACGACACGCGCAATCTCATCGAGCGGCAGGGTCGTGTAGAGCTTCAAGAACCGCTCCACATCGGCGTCCTCCGTGTTCCGCCAGTACTGCCAGAAGTCATAGGCCGAGAGCATGTCGGCATTGAGCCAGATGGCGCCGTTGAGCGATTTGCCCATCTTCGCGCCCGACGCCGTCGTCAATAACGGCGAGGTCAACGCATAGAGCTGCGGCGTCCCAAGCCGGTGACCAAGATCGATGCCATTGACGATATTACCCCACTGATCCGAGCCACCCATCTGCAGTTTGACGCCGTAGCGCTTGTTGAGCTCTACGAAGTCATAAGCCTGCAGGATCATGTAGTTGAACTCGAGGAACGAGAGCGACTGCTCCCGATCGAGCCGCTGCTTGACCGAGTCGAAGCTCAGCATCCGGTTGACCGAGAAATGCTGGCCAACGTCGCGCAGGAACTCGAGATAATTGAGCGGCATCAGCCATTCGGCATTGTTGAGCATCAGCGACTTGCCCTCGCTGAAATCCAGGTAGTTCGCGAAGACCTGTTTGATGCTGTCGATGTTGGCCCGGATCATATCCGGTGTCATCAGCTTGCGGGCCTCGTCCTTGAAGGACGGATCGCCCACCATGCCCGTGCCGCCACCCATCAGGGCAACGGCGCGATGGCCGGTCTTTTCAAGCCAGTGCAGCATCATGATCTGGATCAGACTGCCCACATGTAGAGAGGCGGCTGTGGGGTCAAAGCCGATATAGGCGGTGACAGTTTCAGTGGCAAAGAGCTTGTCCAGCCCCTCATCGTCAGAGGTCTGGTGAATGAAACCGCGCTCGGAAAGGGTGCGCAGGAACTCGGATTTGTATTCGAAATTGGTCATCTTGGTGCGATCCAAAGGCCGTCCCTGTCACAGGGTCGTTCGCGCGAAAGCGGGAACCTCTGCTTGAAAGGACCATCGGTAGAGAAACGGAGGTCCCCGCTTTCTGCGGGGATGACACCGGGGTGTTTCAATCGCAGTTGTGCGCCCCGAACTAGCGCCCGCCGCCGTCCGCGATCTCCTGACGGCGACGGTCGAGATATTCAGCGCACCGCGTGGTCAGCTCGTCGATTTTGCCTTCGTAGAAATGGTTTGCCCCTTCCACGATCTGCTGCTCGATGGTGATGCCCTTTTGCGTCTTGAGCTTATCCACCAGCTTCTGCACCGAAGAAGGCGGGGCCACCCGGTCCTTGTCGCCATGGATGATCAGGCCGGAGGACGGGCAGGGAGCGAGGAACGAGAAGTCGTAGAGGTTTTCCGGCGGCGACACCGAAATGAAACCCTCCACTTCCGGGCGGCGCATGAGAAGTTGCATGCCGATCCAGGCACCGAAGGAGAAGCCGGCAATCCAGCAGCCACGCGATTCCCGATTGATGATCTGCAACCAGTCCAATGCAGCGGCCGCATCGGAGAGTTCACCGATACCATGGTCAAACACACCCTGGGACCGGCCGACGCCACGCGAATTGAAGCGCAGAACCGAAAAGCCACGCTCTGCAAACATATAGAAGAGATTGTAGACGATCTGATTGTTCATCGTCCCGCCGAACTGCGGATGCGGATGCAATACGATCGCTACGGGGGCGTTCGGTTCCTTGCCTGGCTGATACCGGCCTTCCAGACGCCCTTCAGGGCCGTTGAAGATCACTTCTGGCATATGTTTGTTCGGGCCTTTTCTGGCTCTGTCCTTTTGAGGTTTCGGGCCCTTGCCGGATTGGCAACGCGCGGCTTGACTAAGCGCGGAGCGCTCCCTAAAACATGGGTCCGAAACACCAGTTTAGAATTATTCGAAACTCGGTTTTGGGCCGCTAAATGGCCCATTGGAGCGCCCCTTGTAATGAAGTTGGGCGTAAAATTTCAAGAAGTGTTTGAGTGCGAGGACGTCAGAAGCGTCCCGCAACAGGCATGGAAGCTACAAAGGACGCACCTGCGTCCGGAAAGCGCAATGACGAGAGCGGCCATATATCTTGATCACAATGCATCCGCCCCGCTTCGACCAGAAGCGCGGGAAGCGATGCTTGCTGCTCTTGAAATGACCGGCAATCCGTCCTCGGTCCATGCACACGGCCGTGCCTTGCGCAACCTCATTGAAACCGCGCGCCAACAGGTTGCAGCCCTGGCCGGCGCCGAGCCGAAACAGGTCGTCTTTACCGGTTCGGCCACTGAAGCGATCACGCAGGCCCTCTTTGGCGGTACATCCCAGTTCTCGGCAGGCGCCGTCGCTTTAAGTGCGGGGGAACACGCTGCCACACTAAAAGCGGCAGCAGCCACGGGCCTGCCTTTATGGACTATTCCCCTGGATGCTGAAGGACGCATTGATCTCGATCAAATGTCCTCATTGTTGCGGCAGGCGGACGAGCAGGGCGTGACGCTGCTCGTGGCTGTCCACTGGATCAATAATGAGACCGGCGTCGTCCAGCCCATCGAGCGCATCAATGCCCTGGTGGGACCAACGCGGCATACGCTCTTCGTCGATGCCGTGCAGGCCCTTGGCAAGCTGCCACTGGATTTTTCGGCTTCCGCACCCGATATGATGGCCATTAGTGGCCACAAAATTGGTGCCCCCGCCGGCATCGGCGCGCTGCTGGTCAAGTCGCATGCAGATACCGTGCGGCTTATTCCCGGTGGTGGTCAGGAGCAGGGTCGGCGCGGTGGGACAGAGTCGGCGGCTCTGATTGCTGCTTTCGGGGCGGCTGCCGCAGCCTCGCAATACGATGCCGCGGCGATGTCCGCTCTGACACAGAACGTTGAAGCCGGATTGCGTGCCATCGCGCCTGATGTGGTGATCTTCGGACAGGGTGCGACGCGTATCGGCAATGTTACCAATTTTGCCGTGCCGGGGCTCAACAATGCCACTGCCATGATGGCGCTTGATCTGATGGGATTGTCCCTATCATCAGGCTCGGCTTGCTCTTCAGGCAAGGTGGGCGCCAGCCACGTGCTGGCGGCCATGGATGTGCCCAAGGATCTTGCCAATTGCGCTCTGCGCGTCAGCTTCGGCTGGAACTCGACCAAGGCGGACGCAGAAGCGTTCCTGGCCGGATTTGAAACCCTTCTTTCCCGCCAGAGGCGGGCCGGACAAGCGGCGTAGACGCCACACTGACTATTCGTTCGCGGCGGCCTTGAACCGCCGAGGGACACAAAGGAGAAGCCGCATGGCGGATTACAACATTCCGACCCTCAAGGAAGAAATCGACCGGGAGACGGTTGAGCAGGTGCTGGCGCTCGACGTCGACAAGTACAAATACGGCTTCGAGACAGACATCGAGTCCGACGTCGCCCCTGCAGGCCTGACGGAAGACACGATCCGCTTCATCTCGACCAAGAAGGACGAGCCCGAATGGATGCTGGAATGGCGTCTTGAGGCCTTCCGCCGCTGGCAGACCATGGACGAGCCCAACTGGGCCAAGGTCCACTATCCCAAGATCGACTTCCAGAGCATCAGCTACTACGCGGCGCCCAAGAGCTTCAAAGGCCCCAAAAGCCTGGATGAAGTCGACCCGGAGCTGCTCCGGACCTACGAAAAGCTCGGCATCCCGCTGAAGGAACAGGCGATCCTCGCCGGCGTCCAGGGCGCGGGCGAACCGACCGGCACGCCGTTCTCGGGCAATGTTGCCGTGGATGCCGTGTTCGACTCGGTTTCCGTGGTCACCACCTTCCGCGAAGAGCTGGCCAAGCAGGGCATCATTTTCTGCTCGATCTCGGACGCCATTCGTGAGCATCCTGAACTGGTCAAGCAGTATCTGGGCTCGGTCGTTCCGGTGTCCGACAACTACTATGCCACGCTCAATTGCGCCGTCTTCACCGATGGGTCCTTTGTCTACATCCCCAAGGGCGTCCGTTGCCCGATGGAACTGTCGACCTATTTCCGTATCAACGAGAAGAAAACCGGCCAGTTCGAGCGCACGCTGATCATCGCCGACGATGACAGCTATGTCTCCTACCTCGAGGGCTGCACGGCCCCAATGCGCGACGAGCACCAGTTGCACGCCGCCGTGGTGGAACTGGTTGCCCTCGACAACGCCGAGATCAAGTATTCCACCGTCCAGAACTGGTATCCCGGCGACAAGGACGGCAAGGGCGGCATCTACAATTTCGTCACCAAGCGTGGCGATTGCCGCGGCAAGAACTCGCACATCTCCTGGACCCAGGTGGAAACCGGCTCGGCCATCACCTGGAAGTATCCCAGCTGCATCCTGCGCGGCGACGGTTCGCGCGGTGAGTTCTATTCCATCGCCATTTCCAACGGCTATCAGCAGGTCGATAGCGGCACCAAGATGCTGCATCTGGGCAAGAACACGTCCAGCCGCATCATCTCCAAGGGCATTGCCGCCGGCTTCTCGGACAATACCTATCGCGGCCAGGTCTCGGCCCACGCCAAGGCCAGGAACGCCCGCAACTTCACCCAGTGCGACTCGCTGCTGATCGGTGACAAGTGCGGCGCCCACACCGTGCCCTATATCGAGAGCCGCAACGGCACGGCCGTCTTCGAACATGAAGCGACCACGTCCAAGATTTCTGACGACCAGATGTTCTACTGCATGCAACGCGGCCTTTCCGAAGAAGAAGCCGTGGCCCTGATTGTCAACGGCTTCGTCCGCGACGTGCTGCAACACCTGCCCATGGAATTCATGGTCGAAACCCAGAAGCTGATCTCGATCAGCCTCGAAGGCAGCGTCGGATAAACACGAACAGTCCGGCTCACTCCCACCTCTCCCTCCGGGGAGAGGTCGCCCGCAGGGCGGGTGAGGGGGCCTTCACCCAATTCACTGGCGCCGCGATGGCAGCCGCACCGGAGCAGAAAATGACCACGCCCGTTCTTGAAATCCGCAATCTGCATGCCCGCATCGAGGAACGCGAAATCCTCAAAGGTGTGAACCTCATCATCCCGCCCGGCGAGGTCCATGCCATCATGGGCCGCAATGGTTCGGGCAAGTCGACGCTGAGCTATGTGCTGGCCGGCAAGGAAGACTATGAAATCACCGAGGGCGAAATCCTGCTCAACGGCGAAAACATCCTCGAGATGGAGCCCGACGAGCGCGCCGCCGCCGGTCTGTTCCTGGCCTTCCAATACCCGATCGAAATCCCCGGCGTTGCCACCATGACCTTCCTCAAGGCCGCGCTCAACGCCCAGCGCAAGGCCCGCGGCGAAGCCGAACTGACCACGCCGGACTTCATGCGCGCCGTCAAGGAGGCTGGCGCCCAGCTCAATATCGACAACGATATGCTCAAGCGCCCGCTCAATGTCGGCTTCTCCGGTGGCGAGAAGAAGCGCGCCGAGATCATGCAGATGGCGTTGCTCAAGCCCTCGCTGGCCGTGCTCGACGAGACCGATTCCGGCCTCGACATCGATGCGCTGCAGGTCGTCTCCAAGGGCGTCAATGCCCTGCGTGACGGCCAGCGTTCGATGCTGGTCATCACCCACTACCAGCGCCTCCTCAACCACATCGTGCCCGACGTCGTGCATGTCTTCTCGGACGGCAAGATTGTCGAGAGCGGCGACAAGGACCTCGCGCTCAAGCTCGAAGCACAGGGTTATGCCAGCTACGGCGGAGAGGCTGCCTAAATCATGCGCGCAAGCTTCCCTGTTCGCCTCGGCCCGGCCGAGGACACTCTGATCGCCCAGCTCAAGGCCGCCGGCGCCGATGCTGCCGCCGAGCGCATCACCGTGGCCGGCCTGCCGACCCGTCGCGTCGAGAGCTACCACTATACCGATCTAAAGACCCTGCTGCGGGCGATTCCGCCTATTGCAAACGCAGCCAATGAGGCCAGCGCACCGGCGCTGCGCATTCCCGGTGCCTTCAACCTGATGATTGCCAATGGTGCCATCCAGAATGCCGCCACGGCCCCCGCCGGCGTCATTGTTGGCAAGGCCGAAGGCGGTGTGCTGACCACCCGCGACGACGTATTGGTGCATATCAATGGGGCTCTGGCCAAGGAAGCGCTGACCCTCACGCTGGAAAGCAGCGTCGATCCAGTCATCCAGGTCGAACGTCGCATCGAAGGCGAGGCAGCCCATGTCGCCGATGCGCTCAAAATCTTCGTGGCTGATGACGCCTCGGCGACGATCGTCGAAACATTCTCGGGATCCGATGCCGCGCATGTGGGGAACCACGCGACTTATCTGTCCGTGGGCAGGAACGCCGTGATGACCCACATCACCATCGACCTCAGCGCCCGCGCCGTGTCACATTTCGCTACGAACGAGTATCAGCTCGCCGATGGCGCCAAGCTGCGTACCCTGGTGATCCATGCCGGCGCCGGGCTCGCCCGTACCCATGTGTTCCCGCGCATGGCCGGTGCCGGAGCCCATGCCGATCTGACCGGACTAAATCTGGTGGCCGACGGCCAACATGCCGACATCACTATGGAAACACTGCACGCGGTGCCGCATACGTCCTCGCAGCCGCTGTTCAAGTCCATTGTACGCGGGCGGGCTAAGGCCATCGTTCAAGGCAAGCTTGTGGTGGCCCGCGATGCCCAGAAGACCGATGCCAAGTTCATGCATCAGGGCCTGATGCTCTCCGACGAAGCCGAAATCCTCTCCAAGCCCGAGCTCGAAATCTATGCCGACGACGTTGTCTGCGGCCATGGCTCGACCTGCGGCATGATCGATGAGGATAGCCTGTTCTACCTGATGAGCCGCGGCATACCCAAGGTTGAGGCGGAAACCATGCTGGTGCGCGGATTCATCGCCGAACTGCTGGATCCTGTCGAGGACGAAGAGCTCAATGAAGCACTTCAGACCATCGTCGATAGCTGGCTGATGGCGGGAAAGTAAAATCCCGCTGCCCAGCGTGTCCGTGGGTCGGAAGCTGGGTGAAATGATGAATGTGTGACGCTGAAGGTGCCACATCGTCTCCCTCCCCCTTGTGGGGAGGGATTAAGGGTGGGGGTGTCCCACCACGGAAGCGAACATGACCTTCGACCTTGAAAAAATCCGGGCTGATTTCCCGATTCTGTCCGAGCGGATCCACGGGAACAAGCTCGTCTATCTCGACAGCGGCGCCTCGGCCCAGAAGCCCGTGCAGGTACTGGACCGCATGGACCATGCCTTTCGGCACGAATACGCCAATGTGCACCGCGGCCTGCACACGCTCGCCAACCGCGCGACAGAAGGCTATGAGGCCGGCCGGGAAAGCGTGCGTCGCTTCCTCAATGCCGGTCGGGTCGAAGAGATCATATTTACCCGTTCAGCCACCGAGGCGATCAATCTCGTGGCGTCCTCTTATGTCGGCCCGCGCGTCTCTGAGGGCGATGAGATCGTAACCACCGTGATGGAGCATCACTCCAACATCGTTCCCTGGCACTTCCACCGTGAACGCAAGGGCGCGGTGATCAAGTGGATTGATGTGAACGAGGAGGGAGTTCTCGATCTGGATGCCTTCGAGGCGTCGCTGACGGACCGCACGCGTATCGTCGCCGTTACGCATATGTCCAACGTTCTGGGCACGGTGAACCCGATCAAGCGCATCATCGAGATCGCTCATGCCCGCGGCATTCCCGTGCTGATCGATGGTTCCCAGGGAGCTGTCCACGCCAAGGTGGATGTGCAGGACCTCAACGCCGATTTCTACGTCATGACCGGTCACAAGCTCTATGGGCCCACGGGCATCGGCGTACTCTATGGCAAATACGAACTGCTCGCCGAGATGCAGCCCTACCAAGGCGGCGGCGAGATGATCGAGACCGTCACGCTCGATGGCGTCACCTACAACGAGCCGCCCCACCGCTTTGAAGCCGGCACGCCACCCATCGTCCAGGCGATGGGCCTCGGCGCCGCGCTTGATTACATGCAGGATATTGGCCGCGAGGCGATTGCCGCCCACGAGCACGACGTTGCCGCCTATGCGCAGGAAAGATTGGGCCGCATCAATTCCCTGCGCCAGATCGGCACTGCCCCGGGCAAGGGCGGCATCTTCTCTTTCGAGATCGCCGGCGCCCATGCCCACGACATTGCCACCATTCTCGACCGCTACGGCATCGCCGTGCGCGCCGGCACGCACTGCGCTCAGCCGCTGCTCAGCCGATTTGGCGTCAACTCTACATGTCGCGCCTCCTTCGCCCTATATAACGGCAAGGACGATGTCGACGCGCTGGTGGACGGTATTGAGCGCGCACAGAAATTTTTCGCCTGAGGAAGGCTGACATGACCGAAGAGACCAAGATCGACCAGACCGCAGCCGAAACGGATACCCGCATCGCGCCGAGCATGCCGACCAGCCTGCCTGAAGGCGAGGTCGAACGCATCACGACCGATCTTATCGGGGCCTTGAAGACGGTCTATGATCCCGAAATCCCCGTCGACATTTACGAATTGGGCCTGATTTACCGGGTCGACCTTGATGACGATCGCAACCTGACCATCGACATGACGCTGACAGCGCCCGGCTGCCCTGTTGCTGGTGAAATGCCTGGCTGGGTAGAAAATGCGGCGCGCGGCGTTGAGGGCATCCAGGACGTGACGGTCAACATGGTGTTCGATCCGCCCTGGGACGCCTCACGCATGAGCGAGGAAGCTCAAGTCGCGTTGAACTGGTGGTAATTCCACGCGTTTCGCCCTATATATCGTGAAACGCCGATGAAAGTTTAGGCCATGCCGTTCCAGATAATGTCGCTGACAGATGCCGCCGCCGAGCGCATCACCGAGATCATCGAGGATTCCGACAAGCCCGTTATCGGGCTGCGGGTCGGCATCAAGAATGCTGGCTGCGCGGGCGTGTCCTACACCATGGACTATGTTGAGGCCCCGATTGCCGGGGACGATCATGTCGAGGACAAGGGCGTCAATGTCTGGGTCGATCCCAAGGCCACCATGTACCTGCTCGGTACGGTCATGGATTTCGAATCGGGCAAGATGGGTTCCAGCTTCACATTCAACAATCCCAACCAGACCGGCGCCTGCGGCTGCGGTGAGAGCGTCACGCTTGCGCCGGCTGATCTCAAGGCTTTGGCCGAAGCGCGGGCAGGGGCCTAGTTCTGGAGACAGAACCCCAAAGCTTGCATGATCGGCAAGTTCCCGTTGCGGAAAGCTCTCTGCTGAGGCATTGATCCCGCATCATGTCGAACACGCTCCCCGCCGCCTACACCATCACCCCACCGAACCGTCCGCTCTCGGGGCGTGTATCGCCTCCGGGCAGCAAGTCGATCACCAATCGTGCATTGTTGCTTGCGGCCTTGGCTGAAGGTACCAGCTTGTTGACTGGCGCTCTGAAGAGCAAGGACACGACGCTGATGGCACGTGCCCTGCGGGACATGGGCGTGGTCGTGGAAGAACCGGATGCTACGACTTTTCTTGTGACCAGCACGGGCCGGTTGCAGGCGCCGGCGGCGCCTTTGTTTCTGGGCAATGCCGGAACCGCGACCCGCTTCCTGACGGCCGCGGCGGCCACCATTGACGGCACTGTCGTTGTCGACGGCGACGAGGACATGCGCCTGCGTCCGATCCGTCCACTGGTAGACGCGCTCAATGCCCTTGGCATTGACGTCGAAAGTCCGTCGGGTTGCCCACCGGTGACCATCCACGGCAGGGGCACATTTGGTCAAGGCCGCGTCGAAATCGATGCTTCCCTGTCCAGCCAGTATGTTTCCGCATTGCTGATGGCAGCGCCGCTTGGCGAGGGACCTGTCGAGGTCGCTTTGACCGGTAAGGACATAGGTGCCCGCGGTTATGTCGATCTGACACTGGCGGCCATGCGTGCCTTCGGCGCCGAGGTTCAGGGTCGCGATGACGGGTCCTGGCTGGTGCAGCCCACCGGCTATCGTGCCACAGATTTTCATATCGAACCGGACGCATCTGCTGCGACTTACCTCTGGGGCATAGAAGCGCTGACCGGTGGTAAGATCGATCTTGGTATTGCTGCCGACGCTTTCTCACAGCCTGATGCTGCCGCTCAGTCTGTTCTGGCGCAGTTTCCGAATATGCCGGCTGTGATCGATGGTTCACAGATGCAGGACGCCGTGCCGACCATCGCTGTGGTTGCCGCTTTCAACAATCATCCGGTTCGCTTCGTTGGCATTGCCAATCTGCGGGTCAAGGAAACTGACCGCATCCGGGCCGTTGCCAACGAGCTCAACCGGTTGCGGCCCGGCCTGGCCCGCGAAGAGGGGGACGACCTGGTCGTCAACAGCGATCCGACCTTGATGAACGCTGCGCATCGCAACGCCACTAGCCGCATCGAAACCTATCATGATCACCGCATCGCCATGAGCTTTGCACTGGCCGGTCTGCGGATGGGTGGAGTGACGATTCTGGATCCGGCATGTACCGGAAAGACCTACCCGGATTATTGGCAGATGCTGCAAGCGCTCGGCGTCGAACTCACCGCCGTCGGGTGATCAAGCAGCCGAAGCGTCTTTGTCCGGCGCTTCTTCTATTTGGACAAGTTCGTTTTCGCTCACCACCCTGTTGCGGCCGGCATGCTTGGCGGCATAGAGGCATTGGTCTGCGCGCTCGATAAGCGACATCGCATTGTCCTGGGGCGAAAAGGCCGCCACACCAAATGACGCCGTTATCCGACCAAGCTTTTCGTTGGTCGAGCGCTTAAGCAATTCCTTGGCCTGAATGGCCTTGCGAATATTCTCGGCCACGATGATGGCACCGTCGAGATCAGTGGACGGCAGAATGGCAACGAATTCCTCGCCGCCATAGCGGGCTGCCAGGTCCTTGCCTTTGATATTGGACTTCAGCGTCATTGCCACCAGTCGCAGCACCTGATCGCCTGTCTGATGGCCGTAGGTATCGTTGAACTTCTTGAAATGATCGATATCGACCAGCATCAGGCTCAGGGGTGAACCATCTGTCACCGCTTCCTTGATGGCGTCCGCCAGTCCCTCATCGAAGCTCTTGCGATTGGCGATCTTGGTCAGCGGATCGAGCATGGATTCTCGCCGGACATCGTCTAGATCGCGCTGCAGCGCGGCGATGTCTTCGCGCGACGCTTCCAGCTTGGATTCGAGCTGCCTGTTGGTGTCCTGCATGCGACGGGTTTCAGCCAATAACCGCGTGGCCAGGGCCTTCATGTCGTTGGCATCCAGGTCCCGCTCCAGATCGCCGCTGGCCGACTGGAGAGAGCCGGAATAGGCATTTGCAGTCGTCATCGCGCTGTCGATTGCCTCATGCACCGCCTCGATACGGGCGTGCATGCGCTCTGACACGCTGGACATGCGGTCGTTGACGTCAGACTTCAGGAACTCGTTGTAGAGCGTCTCGGCCAGTTCCGAGGAGGGCACGGTGCCGCTGCGAAAAATCGCATTGATGCGATTATTGAGCGAAGGATTCACGCCCGTCGCATAGGTATAGAGCAACTCATAGAATTGCGGATAAGGCGGAATGCCACTGCGCTTGAGCAGATCAAACGCCGCATTGGCGTAGCCTAAGGTACGCTTGAATTCTTGGTCCGACACTAACCCACCCCGCGCACCGTTGCGCCCCGACCGTATCGTTCTATGTTAATTGAGTCGTGGCCAATAAATACAGCCCCGCGCCCCCACCTCACAAGCACCCGGGGGCAATATTGGTGATCCTGGCGGCCTCTATTGCGATCTTTATTGTGAAATTCTCGCCGGCCGGAGCAAGAATGCCGGAACCGGGCCTGCATCACCGAACGGTGTATCCGTTGGTGGAGCTTCGGAAGCAGCCTTGGGCGTCCGCTTTCGCGTAGTCTTGGCCGCTGGCTTGCTGACCCTCTCTGCCTTGGCGGGCGCCTCTGCGGTCTCTGCTGGCTCAACTGCTTTTGGCTTGGCAGCGGCGCGTCCGCGGCGTCCTCGGCTGGGTTTTTCTGCACCGGCCTCCGGCTGCTCCGCCGCGGGCTGCTCATCATCAAGCCAGTCGATCTTCTTCTGGATCAGGTTGAGTATGGCGTCGAGATGCTTGCCGTCCGCCGGACCGACAAATGTGTAGGCCACCCCGGAGCGGCCGGCCCGGCCGGTACGCCCGATGCGATGCACATAGTCTTCGGCATGCACAGGGACGTCGAAATTGAAGACATGGCTTACCGCTGGAATGTCCAGTCCGCGCGCTGCCACGTCACTGGCGACCAACAGCGTCAGCCTGTTGGTCTTGAAGGCATCCAGCGTTTCCATGCGGCTCTTCTGGTCCATGTCGCCATGCAGCGCACCCGCCGAATAGCCGTGACGCTGCAGGGAACGCGCCAGCGTGGCCACGTCGCGCTTGCGATTGCAGAAGATGATCGCGTTGGTCAGCCCTTCAGAAGCGTCGATCCGGCTGCGCAGCACTGCGCGCTTCTGGTCCGGCTTGGATGGCACCCTGACCAGCTTTTGGTCGATGGTGTCTGCCGTGGACGAGGTGCGCGATACCTGTACATGCACGGGATCCTTCAGGAACCGCCTGGTCAGGCGCTCGATCTGCGGATCCATGGTTGCCGAGAACAGCATGGTCTGGCGGCGCGGCGGCAGGCGCGAGCAGATCTTTTCGATATCATCGATGAAGCCCATGTCCAGCATGCGGTCGGCCTCGTCGATCACCAGGATCTCGACACCGGTCAGCAGGATCTTGCCGCGCTCAAACTGATCCAGCAGGCGGCCAGGGGTCGCAATGAGCACATCCACACCGCGATCGAGCTTCTTGTTTTGCTCTTCAAACGACACCCCCCCGATGATCAGGGCCATTGAGAGGCGGTGGTTCTTGCCGTACTTCTCGAAATTGTCCGCAACCTGGGCCGCGAGCTCTCGCGTCGGCTCCAGGATAAGCGTGCGCGGCATCCGAGCCCGGGCGCGACCCTTTTCCAGCAGCGTCAGCATGGGCAGGACGAACGAAGCGGTCTTGCCGGTACCAGTCTGCGCGATACCGATCAGATCCTTCTTTTCCAGAAGGTGCGGAATGGCCTGCGCCTGAATTTCGGTCGGCTTGTCATAGCCAGCAGCGGTCACCGCGTCGGTAACCTTGGTCGAAAGGCCCAGTCCAGTAAAGTTGTCGGTCAAGTCGGTCGGTCCACTCAGCGGTCTGCCCGAAGCCCGTCCGGCCGAAGGGTTCGGGCCGGAGCGTCGGTCATTGGAAATGCGCAAGTTCTGCCCCTTGGGCGCGCGTCCCTTGCATGAGAGCGGATGGGCTATGAAATACTGTTGCGCATCCGCATAGCGACATAGCAGCGGCAGATCGTCGGGGCCGGGGCCAATATCGCGCTGATAGAACACCAATCTGAATCCCTTGATCGGATCCATTGGAATTGCCCAGCGGCGCGGACCATAGCGCAAACCCCTTGTCTGTCAACGGTCTTGGAGGATTCAGACCGCAACGCGGTTAAAGCCGCCTCAGACGTCGAGGTCCGTGACAAAGGCAGCGTTCTCCTGAATGAACTCGAACCGCGCCTCCGGCTTGGTACCCATCAGCCGATCGACGGTGCGTCGCGTCGCGTCTCGGTCATCAAGAATCTTCACCTGCAACAGCGTCCGGGTCTTGGGAGACATGGTTGTTTCGCGCAAATGCGCAAAGGGCATTTCCCCCAGGCCCTTGAAACGCGTGGTGTCGATCTTGCCCTTGCCGGTAAACTCGGTGGCCATCAATTCGGACCGGTGCGCGTCGTCGCGGGCATAGAGCGTCTTCCCGCCCTGGCTGATCCGGTAAAGCGGGGGCAGGGCCAGATACAGGTGCCCATTTTCGATCAGGCGCGGCATCTCCTGGAAGAAGAAGGTTATCAAGAGGGACGCAATATGCGCCCCGTCGACGTCTGCGTCGGTCATGATGATGATCTTGTCATAGCGCAGATCATCCTCGGTATAGCGGTCGCGCGTACCACAACCCAGGGCCTGCACCAGATCGGCGATCAACTGGTTTGCCGCAAGCTTGTCGCGGCTGGCGCCGGCCACATTGAGAATCTTGCCGCGCAGGGGGAGCACCGCCTGGTTGGTGCGATTGCGAGCCTGCTTGGCCGAGCCACCAGCCGAGTCGCCCTCGACGATGAACAACTCCGCGCCCTGAGCCGCATTCTGCGTACAGTCGGCCAGTTTGCCGGGCAGGCGCAGCTTGCGCGTTGCGCTCGCCCGGTCGATTTCCTTTTCCTTGCGGCGGCGCAGCCGCTCTTCGGCGCGCTCGATCGCCCAATCGAGCAGTTTGCCGGCTTGTTGCGGCGAAGCGGCCAGCCAGTGGTCGAATGCGTCGCGCAGGGCATTGTCGACAATCCGGGTCGCTTCGCCCGAGGCCAGCTTGTCCTTCGTCTGGCCGACAAATTCCGGTTCGCGGACAAACACCGAAAGCATGGCAGCGCAGCTGGTCAGCACGTCTTCTGCTGTCAGATTGGCTGCGCCCTTGTTCTTGGTCAGCTCGGCATAGTTCTTGAGGCCCCGCAGCAGCGCCATGCGCAGCCCGGCCTCATGCGTCCCGCCATCAGGTGTAGGCACCGTATTGCAGTAGGATTGCACACCGCCATCGCCGATCGTCCAGGCAATGGCCCATTCCACCGACCCGTGACTGCCAGGCTTGCCGCTGCGACCGGCAAAGATATCGTCGGTAATACGCGTTTCACCCTCGATCCGGGCGGTCATGTAGTCCTTGAGCCCGTCAGGGTAGTGGAACACGGCCTTGGCGGGCACTTCGTCACTTGCCAGGCTTTCGTCGCAGCTCCATCGCAGCTCGACGCCCCCGAACAGATAGGCCTTGGCGCGGGTCATGCGGAAGATGCGGCCAGGCGAGAAATGTGCCGTGGGCCCGAAAATCTCCGGGTCCGGGTGAAACCGCGTGGTCGTGCCGCGCCGGTTCTGCACCCGCCCCACATTGACCACGTCCTCGACCACCTTGCCGCGCGAAAACTGGATGCGATGCAATTGCTGATCGCGCGCCACCTCGACAATCATGTCGTCGCTGAGCGCATTGACCACAGAAACACCCACACCATGCAGGCCGCCCGACGTCTCATAAGCCTTGGAGTCGAACTTGCCGCCGGCGTGGAGCACGGTATGAACGATTTCAAGCGTTGACCGGTTGGGGAATTTCGGGTGCTTCTCGACCGGGATGCCGCGGCCGTTATCGGTAACCGTTATATATCCATCGGCGCCTAGGTGCACCTCGATCCGTGTGGCGTGACCGGCAATGGCCTCGTCCATGGAGTTGTCGATCACCTCGGCAAACAGGTGATGATAGGCATTGATGTCGGTGCCGCCGATATACATGCCCGGTCGACGACGTACCGGCTCGAGGCCCTCGAGGATCTCGATATCCGAGGCACCGTATTCCGCCGGCGGTTCCGCGCCGGAACGGGCTGGCGACTTGGCCGGCTTCGTTTCCTTCTGCGGTTCCGGGTTGGGAGCGGCGCTTCCGAAGAGATCTGGCGACATGCACTTTCCACAAAGGTTCGTGCCCGAATCGGGCAGGGTCCAACCTCTAGCATATATCAAGCATTTCCGCGGGTCTGGCCGCCCGGCCAATTCCCACAGCAAGGTGAACCACATGCCGTCAAGCGGAACGGTTGTGAACCTCATTCCGGTCAGGAAAGAAACAGTTTTGTCCCAAGATAGGGCGCGCGATTTACCCCTCGTTTGCTTCTTGAAAGCACTTTCTTAAGTGCGCGCTGATAGACATGTGGACATACGGTTTTTGTCTGGAGTTGCCGTATGCGAACCGAACAACCGGGTATTGCGTATCAATCGGTCAAGGTCGGTTCTGCGTCGCTCGGATATTGGCCGATAGCCGGAATTGAAAGTATTGCGTACCGGCTGGCCAGTTTCCGTATCTCGCGTTTTGGCGCCCTTGTCGGCGTCAGCCTGCTCTTCTATTTTGCCTGACCCGACTTGCGCTACCCACGCAGTGCGGTTAGGTGTGTCTTGTCGATCACTCAAACGGGGAGGCTGCAGATGAACTTGTTCCAGACGCATCGCACGCGTGGTCCCGTTTACGCCCTGTGGCAGCCGCTGCAGGGCTGACCAGGCACGGTCCGGACGCTTCTTAACGCTCCCATCCTCGACTGGTTCGCCCTTCCTGGTGCTTGGCTTTTGCCGACGCACCGACCTCAAGGCATTTGGCGCTCTCCATTTTGGCGCCGCTCCAGTGAGTGACTTCCATGGGCAATTTTAGTCTCCGCAGTGCCGGGCATCGCGCCGGCGACATTCTCTTCTCTAACCTCAGCCTTGCAATTGGCGAGCAGGATCGCGTCGGTCTCGTGGCCCCCAATGGCCGCGGCAAGACAACCCTTCTGCGCGCTTTGGCTGGTTTGACCGAACTCAGTGAAGGCGAGGTGACGCGGTCGCGCGGCCTGACCATAGGCTACATGCCGCAGGAGATACCGGAAGCGTCGCTACCCCAGACGGCCGCCGACTTCGTAGCCAGTGCGCTCGATACGGACACTCTGGCCAGCGAGAGCTGGCGCGTGGATGTGGTTATGGAGGAGCTCGCCATCCCATCCGAGTTTCGCGACAGGCCCCTGGCGGAGCTTAGTGGCGGTTGGCAACGCATGGCTCTTATTGCGCGAGCATGGGTCACCCAGCCCGATGCTTTGCTCATGGACGAGCCGACCAATCATCTCGATCTCGGCCGTATCCTGATGCTGGAGGAATGGCTCGGCTACGCCGCGCGCAATATCCCGCTGGTCATCGCAAGTCATGACCGCGCCTTTCTCGACGCCACCACCAATCGCACTCTGTTCCTCAGGCCCAGCGAGCAGGTCTATTTGCCACTGCCCTATTCGCAGGCCAGGATGGAATTGGACCAGATCGACGCCGCCGCCGAGGCGCAGCGGGAACGCGACCTCAAGCAGGCAGCGCAATTGCGCAAGCAGGCTGCCAAGCTCACCAATATCGGCATCAATTCGGGCAGCGATCTCCTTACCGTCAAATCCAAGCAACTGCGCGAGCGCGCCGAAAGGATCGAAACCCAGGTGCAGGAGACTCACCGGGATCGCACCGGACTGGTCAAACTTGGCAATTCTGGCGCGGAAGCCAAGGTGATGATGGCATTTGAGAATGTGCCGATCTCGACGCCCCACGGAGCGCCGCTTTTTACGATAGAGAAGCTGCATATCTTCCAGGGTGACCGGATTGTTTTGCTTGGGCGCAACGGCACCGGAAAGTCCCAGGCCATGCGGATTGTCACCGAGGCCCTCTCAGGACAGGTGCCGCAGGGGTTACGGATCAGCCCGCAACTGAGACCGGGCTATCTTGATCAGGCATTGGCCTGGTTGCCGCTCGATCCGTCACCACTCGATTACCTGTTGCATCGCTTCGACGAGGGAGACCGCCGGACGATTGCACTTCTGGCAGGGGCCGGATTCCCGCCCGACAGGCAGTCCAGGCCGATCCGATCCATGTCGCTGGGTCAGCGGGCGCGCCTAGCCTTGTTGGCGCTGCGGTTGGAGCGGCCGAACTTCTACCTGCTCGACGAGCCGACCAACCATCTCGACATTCCGGGGCAGGAGCAACTTGAGGCGGACATAAGAGAGCAGGGGGCCACCACGATCCTGGTCACCCACGACCGCGCCTTTCTCAAGGCGATCGGCACCCGTTTCTTGCTGATCGAGCGCCGGAAACTTGTCGAGGTCGACGGACCCGAAGCGTTCTTCGCCAACATGGCGCAGTCCTAGCCGGGTGACCGGCGGTTGCGGAATGGATTTGGCAGTCTGCAATCGCCGATTTTCTCAGTCGTCCCGGTGCTCGGGCATCTGCTCGAGGTCATGCCTTGTCCAGGCCGTTAGGGCCTGGGCATGCCCGTTTTCGTCCCACATGAAATCAAGGGCGGCCATGTTCAACGAGACATGCTTGGCGCCAAAACCCAGAAATCCGCCAACATCGACAATTACCTGGGCGCTTGGTCCGCTGCCATGCAAGTGAGAGACCGTGCCGATTTCCTGACTGTCCGCGCCATAGATCGTCGCGCCCTCGAGATTTTCGGCCACCATTTCGTGCTCCCGCAGACGCGGATGCGATGCGTGGTCGACCCCCGGCGCATTGTGTCCCGGCATCTCGCTTCGTCCGGTCTGCAGATTGGGATTGTGGCGCTCCAGCCGCTCCAGCGCTGCGCTTACTTTCTCGGCCACGCCAGGGTCGAAATCATGGTCCGGACCGGTGCGCTCATAGTCTCGAAGCTGCTCAGTGGTAATGCCGGCCTCCGCCGCGAACTGGTCGGGATCGAGACCCAGCGACAAACGGCGATTGTGATCGCCCTTGGGCTGGTGGCCGGAATCGGCTGTGCAATGGGTCATGCTCGTCATCTCCTCTTTGTCAGGATAAGCGGGCAGGGCGCCGATTGGTTCATTTGGTGAACCGGCCGATCGATCAAATCGTCGGTAAACAAAAGGCCGCCCGGAGGCGGCCTTTTCAATTCAACGCTGGGGCACCTTAGTGGTGGTGCTCCTCGGGAACCTCGTCCTCGTCAGCCTGGATCAGCTTGGCGAGTTCTTCGCGGCTCATCTTCTTGTCGGTGACATCACCCAGTTCAATGATGTGGTCCACGACCTTGTTCTCGAAGATCGGCGCACGAAGGCTGGCCAGGGCCTGCGGGTTCTTGCGGTAGTAGTCGTAAACCTGCTGTTCCTGACCGGGGAAACGGCGCACTTCGGCGATCAGCGCTTGCTGATGCTCTTCGTCGCTCACCTGCACTTCACTGGTGTTGCCGATCTCGGCAACCACCAGGCCCAGGCGCACGCGGCGCTCGGCAATGCGGCGATACTGTTCCTTGGCAGCTTCTTCGGTGGTGCCTTCGTCTTCGAAGGACCGGCCATGGTGCTCGATCTCGTGCACCACGCGCTGCCAGATGGTGTTGAACTCGGCGTCGACCAGCTGAGCGGGCACTTCGAACTTGTGACCTTCGTCCAGGGCATCGAGGACCTGGCGCTTCATGTGCTGACGGCCCATCGAACCCAGGGCGTTTTCCATCTGGTCACGAACGGCCTTGCGCAGCGCAGCCACGTCTTCCAGGCCAAGGCGCTTGGCAAAATCGTCGTCCAGCTCGCCTTCGTTGGGACCGTCGACGTGCAGGATGGTAACGTCAAAGGTCGCCTTCTTACCGGCCAGCTCTTCGTTCTGGTAATCCTTGGGGAAGGTCACCTTCACTTCGCCGGTCTGGCCCTTCTTCATGCCGACCAGCTGCTCTTCGAAGCCGGGGATGAATTCACCCGAGCCGACGGTCAGGTGCGCATGGTCTGACGAGCCGCCCTCGAATTCCTTGCCGCCGATCTTGCCCACAAAGCTCAGGCCAAGGCGGTCGCCATCGGCAACAACGGCATCTTCGCCCTTGTCGGTATAGCCCCGGTTCTGCGCGAAGACGCGCTTCACTTCGGCGTCAACTTCCTCTTCGGTGACTTCGACCACCGGCTTGTTGAGCTTGACGCCCTTGATGTCCATCAGCGTGACGGGGGGCAGCACTTCATACTCGACTTCGAAAGCAAGGTCCGCCTTGCCGTCGAGTACATCGTTGATCACGCTCTGATCGTCCGGCAGGTCGACCTTGGGCTGGGCGGCAGCGCGCTCTTCGCGCTTGTCCAGCGTGTCTGACACGGTGGCGTTGATCGCGTCGGTCATCACTTCGGACATGGCCGAGCGGCCATAGACCTTCTTCAGGTGCGAAGTGGGCACCTTGCCGGGACGGAATCCCTTGATGTTGGCCTGGCCTTTAAGCTCTTCGAGCTTGGCGTCGAGGCGCGAATTGAGATCCGCTGCCGGGATGGTGACGCTCAGCTTGCGCTTCAGGCCATCGTTGAGGGTTTCGGTTACCTGCATTGGGGTCTGATCCCGTATTGATTAATCTTCTTGGCCGAAGGCCATATGGTGCGGGTGAGAGGACTCGAACCTCCACGCCTTGCGGCGCTGGAACCTAAATCCAGTGCGTCTACCAGTTCCGCCACACCCGCCTGGGTCCCCGTCGGCCGGGTTGGCGATGCATCTATATGAAGAGTGTAAGCCAGTCAAAGCTTGATTGGCGCGCGCCATCCCGGCGCGAACGCCCATTTCTGCAGCAGTTGCTGATTTGCATTCACCGGAAAATGCGCACAGAGTAATCTTTGTGACTATTTTTTCATCATGGCTGACACGAAGACATGTTCGGTGTTGCTCGATGAAAGGCCATAACCAATTGAGATAACGACGTTTCTTGGCGTTCTGGCGCGCTGGCACAACCCATGCATACG